>Ga0209084_1000387_pt1 | contig 41021 bp, 44 predicted proteins | sample C_130820_MF_Meta_FD_187309 | JGI IMG/M metagenome (GOLD analysis project Ga0209084, IMG submission 187309) | Freshwater microbial communities from Lake Croche, Canada to study carbon cycling - C_130820_MF_MetaG (SPAdes) (version 2) | ecosystem: Environmental > Aquatic > Freshwater > Lake... | reverse complement strand
TGTTCTTCGGCCTTGGGTTCCTGCACAGGAGCATTCGATGCCACTTTCTGTTCGACGGCCAGTTTTTGAGCCCACGATCCCTTTTTCTTACATACCTGTTCAAACTGTTCAGGTGTAATAGGAATATCCAGTAAACTGAAAATAACCACAAGAGCAGGAGAGGATAGAATATCCGCCCCTGCTAAAATCCCTTGAAATCGATCCGAACAGTTCCGTGCCTGTTCATGAACCACCGCCTGCACGTTCAGAAGGGTATCAAAGGTCAGGTCTGTATAATAAGAGGGACGTGACGTCCCGTCCGCCCCCTGAATCGATTCGTCCACCTTCTTCTCTTTTTCCAATAGTTTGTCCAGGATCTCCGTAGCTTTTTTACGCATATCGAGCGTTGCAAAGATCTGAAAGAATCGCAGGAAAAACCCGATAAACAGTGATTTACCAACACTCAGTGATCCAAATACCATCGACTCCTGGTACTGTGGATCAATGAGTCGAAAGATCTGTAGTCCCATCTTCATTGCGATTCCCGCATACATAATACTCTGGCTGTACATTCCCGCAATGGACAGAAGTGCTGATTTCCAATCGCCGATCAGTGCATCCAATCCCGCCATCACGAGACTCATGAGCTGCCGAAGAGCCGGCGCATCATGGCCTGGAAGTGACCAGGCCATGCGAATAAATTCCACGCCTGTATACAGAAATAATGCAATTGCACGAACAGGAATCGGAATTTCACGAACAATCAGGGCGATGGGTTTTGTAATCGGAAAGATGGAGCTAATCAGATCGACGGGCGGGGCTAACAGTTTTATATCCTCGGCGGCATTGGACTTCTGAAAATCACCAACGCCCAGCATCTTCGAAAAGCCCTGCATTTTTTGATCCGCCGCCTCGAACATTTTTTTAACACGAAGAACGGCATCATCGATTGTATAGATGGTACCCTCTTCAACAGGAACAGGAGCACTCCCTCCCACCTTCTTTCCGTGACCCATCAGATCGACGATCGGCTGCAGCGCCTGCTCGTCCTCCTCTGTTAGATCGAGAGATGGATCGGCCTGTCGATGCCAGCCAGGAACACCCTTTGTAACTAAAATAGTGCTAAGGATGCTCAGAATCGCCTCGATGCTTTTATTGAGTCGAAGGGGCGTTGTAGAATCGGCGCTAACCCGATCAATCTCTTTTATGATCTGTTGAAAATTCATGAGGCTCCCTATCTGTCTTGTAGGATTTTTATTATGCCGAACACGTCAAGCACCCCTCGGGAACTGCGAACTCCTTCTCCTGTCGCTCCAGTTCAGAGCGCTCCGCCAGTCGCTGTAGCTCAGGATCAATGGTGAACTTCTGCGCCATGACCTGCGGCTTCGTTCGGAGATAGTAGATGCCGGTCTTCAGTCCCTTCTTCCAGCCATAGAAGTGCATGGACGAAAGGATCTTGTGCGTCGGATCGGGCACAAAGAGATTCAGGCTCTGGCTCTGGCAGACAAAGGCGCCCCTGGCTGCCGACATGTCGATGAGCGTCTTCTGCTTGATCTCCCAGGCCGTCTTGTACAACGCCTGAACACCGGCAGGGATGTCCAGTCCCTGGACGGAGCCGTTGCGGACGATGATCTGGTTCTTTAAGTCCTCTGACCAGAGTCCGAGTTTGAGAAGATCGCGCACCAAGTGTTTGTTGAGCATGATGTATTCGCCGGCCAGAGTCCTGCGGGTGTAGATGTTGGATGTGAAGGGTTCGAAGCACTCGTTGTAGCCGAGGATCTGGCTCGTGGAGGCCGTGGGCATGGGGGCGACCAAGAGGGAGTTGCGAAGACCCTTGGCCTGGATCCGACCTTTCAGGGATGCCCAGTCGAGGGTGCCTTCGACTTGGGTGATCGGCACTTGAGACCAGAGATCGAACTGCAGGAGACCTTTGGATGCGGGACTACCGGCAAAGGACGAATAGGGATCCTCGAGTTCGGCGAGGTCGGCTGATGCCTCGAGGGCGGCGTAGTACATGTGCTCGAAGATGAGCTGATTGAGCCGGGCGGCGGCGGGCTGTTCCCACGGCATGCGGAGCAGGGCGAAGACATCGGCCAAGCCCTGGACGCCGAGGCCGATCGGCCTGTGCCGCATGTTCGAGGTGCGGGTCTCAGGGGTCGGATAGAAGTTGATGTCGATCACGCGGTTCAGGTTGCGCACGGCGACCTTCACGGTGCGCCTTAGCGCCTCGAAATCGAAGGTCTTGGCCTTCGCATTTACGTACGCCGGCAGAGCCAGAGACGCCAAGTTGCAGACGGCCGTCTCCTCGGGACTCGAGAACTCGATGATTTCTGTGCAGTTGCCGGCCAGAATTCCATTAAAGACGCCGGCATGCTCCAATGGCTCATTGAAGCAGTAGGTGACGTCGTGGCGCCCGTAATTGTGAATTGCATGTACCGTCGGAACGTGCTGAATTCCCTGTTCGTTTGTCCAAGAGGCCAGGAGCATACCTGGCCGAAGTGCAGCGGCCTCTATACGTTCACCATTTCGAAGAATGAACTTGTGATACAGGGTGCAGTCCACATACTTTTCAGTATGCCCTACAGTTCCATCCCATGTATTGATTTCTATATCGTTCACCAGAACCCTCAGTAATTCGGCATCGTCGCTTGTCTTTTGCACAACCGTGCGCGACCACGTATGACCGTTCCAGACCTCCACCTCTTGACCGTAGAGAACCTCGATGGCAGATTCACCATTACGGGTCAGAATTAGAGTCTCCGGTGCCACACACAGATTGCTCGACTTGATGGTGCCGAGATTCTGCTGGTTTGACTTGCCATTCGCGGCATCCTTGTACAACAGATAGGGTGTGCCGGTCTCGATCTGGCTGACGAGGATCCGCTCCCACAAATGCCGCGCCTCTATCACTTTTCGTCCCTTGCACTCGGCCTCGTATTTCTCATACAAGGCCTTGAACTCTGCGCCCCAGACATCGGCCAAGCCAGGGGCTTCCGACGGGCAGAAGAGCGTCCACTTGCCATCGGTCTCGATCCGTTCCATAAAGAGATCGGGGATCCAGAGGCCGTAGAAGAGGTCACGAGCACGCTCCTCTTCGGAGCCCGTGTTCAACTTGAGCTTCAAGAAGTCCTCCAGATCGGCGTGCCACGGCTCCAGATAGATCGCAAAGGATCCGTTACGCTTAGAGCCCTGGTCAACATAGCGCGCCGTGGCATTGAAGTTGCGCAGCATCGGCACAATCCCCGTCGATAAGCCCCCGTTTCCATTGATATAGGAGCCCCGCGCCCGGATATCGCTAATATGGAGACCGATGCCGCCGGCATATTTGCTGATTTGGGCACAGTCCGCCAATGTCTTGTAAATTCCTGAGATTGAGTCAGCAGCCATACTTTGAAGGTAGCAAGAAGACATTTGTGCCCGCTCCGACCCTGCATTGAACAGGGTCGGCGTGGCATGGATAAACTGCTTGGTCGATAGAAGCTCATAGGTCTCCAGAATTCGCTGAAAGGCGAGGGCTCGGGTGTCCTTCAGAACAGCCTGGTCGAGTACAGCCGCCGCCATCTTTACCTGGTTAGTCGCCCATGATCCCCACAAGGCCACCGCCACACGCATCCACATATGCTGCGGCCGTTCCAAGGTCACCCCTGCGGTGGATCGCAGCAGGTACTTCTGCCGCTCGAGCGTCTTGAAACCAAAGTAGTCGAAGAGGAAGTCTCGTTCAGGCCGAATGGCTGCATCCAGCTCGACCTGGAACTCCTCGACGGCTTCCATGAACGAAGGCGACAGATAGGTGATCGGCAAGCCCGTCTTTTCGTGGAACTGGTTGGCGAGAAGCCGCATGGTGTTTACAAAGCTCGGATTCGTATTCTTATGATGATTGCTGACGATAATATGGCTGGCCAGCGTTCCATAGTCAGGATGGGTGGTGATCAGAGAGATGGAGAGCTGAGCAGCCAGCTCGTCCAGATCGGAGGTCTTCACACCGTCGTGAATGCGACTCAGCGTCTTCTGGGCAATGAGGGTGGGATTGACATCGAGCCCTTCTGCGCACTTACGGATACGCAGAAGCACCTTATCAAAGCTCACATCTTCACGAGATCCATCCCGCTTTATAACTTGCATGCTATTCATAGAACTCATTCCGGAAGAGAGGAGAGAATCGCAATAGGGCTTATGCTTTCCGTATCCGTTGCCTATTCATCAATTTTTATTACAAGTCATTAACAGGTATGTCAACGGGACTGCATCCGTTTGTCTGTTTTCTAAGTCTTCTCTTCATTCTTATGGTGGTGGGTTCCATTGGCGGCCTAGCTCTCAAAGAACCCTATCGGCCGTACACCAATTTTACATTTGTGCCGCGGTGGCAACAGGAGGAGAACGGGGTTCCTGAATGGTCACCCAAGCCTCGCCCTGTGCCTAAGCAGGAGTTTGCACAACATATTCCCATCACGGGGTCTCAGAGTTATGAAGTGACGGGAATGAACAAGTCCTTTGCAACAAGAGCCTTTGAATACGTGACGTATGTTTCGGAGGGATTCCAGAACAATGGTGACAACTATCTTGCAGGGAATGTCAATACGGAGGAGAAGAATGCATCTCTCTTAGCAGAATCGGCAGGCAAAGGCGGCGATCTCATGATGTCGAGCCCTGTAGCAGGGGATCCTCTGACGAACTTTCCGCCCAATAAGCCGAGCCCCGTGGACTTCGGGAATCGATCGAACTATATGCTCTTAGCGGATGAACTGGAACCGATCGATTCCGGGCTCAGTTGCGTAAACAGTCGCAGCTGCTATGCGGTAGATACCGACCGACTTCAAGAAAAAACAGGGAATTTTCGCCAGCTGACCAACAACTATAAGCGCGGCTACCCCGACAGTTGCTCGAGCCCGTACCAGGAGCTCGTGCTCTCCTTTTACAAGGACGACGGGCTCAAGATCGATGTTCCGAAGAACTGCCTATAATCGAATCAAACAGACATCGGGCTCCGTCTTTTTCTTTACGTGCTCGTTCAAGAACGAGGGATCGACTTTGGCTTTCGCCACATCGTCCCAGAAGGAGGCCATTGCAACAATGGCTGTCTGCCACCAGGGTTCTGAGCGAACCACCTGCTGCTCGTGCCATTCCAACAGTTTCCAGGGAATCATCTCGGCTATGCGTTCGTTCTCCTTCAGAACTGGCTCAAACGACTGAGGTTCCGTGGTCACAGAACCATACTCGTACCGGCCGTTCTGATCCAGTCCTTGTTTATCCACGGTATAGATGAGGGCAATTTGGCCGAAGAGCAGACCCTGTCCGTCCTTCTTTAAAGGAGACGAATAGGGTGAATGGAAGACGGCTTCGACAAAGTCACATTGGGTCAATCCCGTCACATGCAGTTGCATCTGCATTTGATGGTAATAGTCTTTTGGCACTTTTCCGTCGGGTTGCCTCGTCACGGGGCACTTGATCTCAATCAAACGCCCGTACCGTTCTTGGGACACGATCATGCCGTCGGGTGAAGCCGAACATCTCGGATCCGTCGGATGGAGAAGACGGCCGAGTTCTTGAATCGTGGTCTGGTATTTGTAGTTGTAGATCTGTTTGACCACAGGCTCAAAGCGGATGCCCCAGTCGAATGCACTCATGTGCACGGACTCCAGCGCTAACGGCTGCGGGGGTCTGGTGACCGGATTGACCTTGGACAGGATGAGCTGGGCGCGCTGTTTTACGGAGCCAAACAGAGAGCCGAGTTCCGAAGCACTGATCAGTGTCCCCATCTGCTTGTACCAGGCCGTCGTACGCTGCTCCAGCTGGGGTCGCGTGCACAGGTCGCGCACATGCGTTTCGAGAGGGGTTGCCAGGGATCGCGATTCAAATCTGTGTCGCAAGGTCTCTTCATAGCCATTCAGAATCTGTTCCGTCAGAATCTGGGCGGCCGGTTCCTCTAATTCCATTCCCTCTGTCAAGTCGTCGGCCTCTTGCAGCCATTCCTCGAGCTGCGTCCCGTCCTCGGGCTCCACCATCATCTCTATCAGTGTTATCCAGGCAATAAGCCGTTCGAGAAGAGTATTCATTCAAAGAGGTGGCTGATTTGGAGGAGCCTCCTGCTCTTCAACTTTATCCGTTACCTTTTTACGCCGTGTCCCATCGACCTTCTTGGCACGAATAAATCCCCACTTGGCCTCTCCTTGAGGTGATCTGCGGACTTCCAACCCCCGAATACTCTTGATCTTCTGGAGCTCGGGCAGATACTCTACAATCTTGTGGGTGTTAAGGAGCTTGCGATCCAGCGCATTCTGTAGAAAGCTAAAGAACTTCCCCTTTTCCTCTGTTGTAAAGCTGCACTGTGCCGACATCTCCTCGACATACATGCGGAGACGATTGAGGCGAAGACCCCGCTCCAAACGGTGCCAGGGGCGCCGAAAGGCATCGCGCGCCGATTCATCAAGAAGATTACGGAAAGGGTCTGGCTGCACTTCTGCGGCAACTTCTGCGTCGGGTGTGGCTTCTGCGGATACAGGTCGCTTCATTGTCTTATGGCGATTAATCTCCATAAGGTCTCTATCTAGAAGAGTAGCCGTCCTTTAGGATAGGTTCGAATACGCACTTGAGAAGAGGATCGGAGGGAGGAATCCAGGGCTCCATGTCCTCCTGTAGAAGAACATGATAGGTTCGCCAGCAGAGAGTATCCGAATGGGCGGGGCATTCCCGCCAGTCATACATAGACTCCATGCGGGTGGCCTTCGAATCGATATGAATATAGTGCTTGTCGCCTTCTACGAATTGATGCAGGGCGACTAGCTCATTGAGTTCTAGAACGGTTTTGACATCGGCCAGTTCCTCCCAGAACCGTTGCCCTCCCTCCAGCAACAGTCGAATGGTATGAACGGTTTTCTTGTTCTTCAGAACAGTCGTACGGGTGAAGGGAACCAGGATCATTAGGGGAATAGTGTAGAGACCCCTTAGGCGGAACTTGAATGTAAATTTTAACGGGTTCTATGAACAGGGAGAGAATGACACAGCCTGTCTTTCCGTTGTATACAACACTGCTGTTGCCCCCCCAGTCAATGAGCATCCGATCCAGACGGGAGGCCTCCACCCGAGACACGGCCAATGCCCGGAATTTTGAATTATGGCAAACGGACGGAAAATACGGTGTCCAGAACCGTCCCGATCCAAATGCGGCTCCCGTCTTTCAGGACTTTCATCCCATTAACAGCCGCTTTGTGGAACGAGACTATCGAGGACAACCCCGGTTCGACCAGGACGGGGCTCAGTTTGGCATGAACCCCTATTTTGACAAATACGATACGAGCTATGACAGCCGCAATGCCGTACGAGAACTGCAGTCCGTTGTGTTTGAGGACAAGGATTCAGAAGGGGTTCGAGAAGCCCGTTCCTTCATGACCCGTTCCATCGACAATCGGTTTCTGAATCAAACGGATCTCACACAGATTGCGGAGGCCGCGACCCAGATGCGACCCTTGCGCGATGACATTCAAAAAGACTATCGTGCCCCTGCCAATTGTAAATGAGTCCAAGAGGATCCTTACAAATTCAAATCTCTAGTAAGCCGATCATGGCCTGTAGAGCGTGTCTTCAAGACCCCCTCACCCACTCCTTTGAGCCCATGACAAGTCGTGTACTCCATGGACGGCTTACACCTGTCTTCTATACTTCGTATAAGCACGTAAAGGATTACTCGAATCCTGATGCGATTATACAACATATTACGGGGGAACTGGAACAAATTGACGTTAGCGGAGGCTGGGGCTGGATCATGGACTGCAAACACCTGGCCTCCAAACATATTCTCCAGATGCAGGTCTCTTTCCGTATTTTGAAATTTCTGCAGGGCGCCTACAGTGGCACGTTGCGATTTCTCTACATTGTGAACGGAGGAACGCTTATGTCCACTGCATTAACAGCCTTTTATCCGTTCTTGACGTCCGAATTTATAAGTCGGATTCATAAACTCAATGGAAGTGCACTGGAACTGTTTGAACAACTGAAAGGGATGGGGTGGACAAAGGGGGAACTGGAGCCCTTTGTGCGGCGCATTGTGCGGGAGTATTAGCCGAGAACACGTGTTTTGAGATACTCAATCTTATCCGTTAAGTGTTTCTGGAAAAAGATGAGCACGAAGGAAAGGACAATTCCGCCCTGGACTTCCTTTAGCCGGATGTGGTGGAATCCGCCATATCCTTCCAGTGGATAGGGGATGCGTTCAATCAGATTGCGTAGAATGTAGCTCAGAATGCCGAGGCAGAATAGATGGAAGACAATTTCTAGAAAAATCAGAAATGAATTTTTAGATGTATAGTCATCGGCTGTAAAATCCCCGAGCCATTTGTCAATTAATGAACTGAGTCCGAATCCAATGCAGAAATAGTAGACGGTGACAAGTCCGATGTCTAATATTTTTGCCGTTAAGAACTGGAGAGTGTGTACAAACATATATCTGTTCGAATGTAAGAATATAAACTACCGCTTACTATAAATTTAATCTAATTATATCCCTCTAATGAGGGATATAATTAGATTTTTATCAGTATACATAGGAATTGCAGAGAATATACATAAACAGGGGGTAAGGGGGAGGCAGGTTGGGCGCCTTCGGCGCCCAACCTGATGTCCCCCTCTATTAATCGAAAGAGAGTTCTACAAAGTTCTCCGTGTTGATCTGCAGCTGCTTCAGAGAGGAGGCCTGCTGCTTTGTCCGACGGCGGCGGGTGCCCTTCGGGGGCGCCAGAGCCAGTGTCTCGGCGCTCACGGTCGAGATCTCACTGGTGGTGGAGACCGGCGTGGAGGACTTGTGCGCCTGCGTGGTCTCTTTCAAGAACTGATTGTAGCCCGCCTTCAACTCCTCTTTGTTAGACTCAATATAGTCCAACAAATGGGTTTCCAGAGCCCAGCGAAAGAAGTTGAGTTTTCCGATGGTCGTAATAAAGGGCTCATAGTCCTTGATGCTGAACTGGATTCGTTCGCGCCGACAGTTCGTATCAAAATACTGCTTGTTATAGGCGTCGAGCTGACCCTTATAGGACTTGTAGACAACAAAGCGCTGGCCGTTCAACTCATAGGAGGTAAAGTTTTTGCGACTGAACTTGGTTACAAACCAGTCGATCACGCGCAACGAAATCTCCGCATCCCCGACCAGATACGGCATGACCTTCGTCATATCGGGATAGGTGGCATAGAACCGTTGGAGCGATGCAATGATCAGCTCGGGCTTGCAGTGAATCTTCTGGCGTCTCGTCTGAGGATCCGATGCATAGGGTTGCTCCATAGTTCTGGAAGTCTCAGAACAGGGAATTTAGGTTCTCTTTAAAAAGTGGACAACGAAGAGAATGCAAGGATTTAATCCGCAGGCCTCGCTGCTTCCGCACGCAGAGGGTACGATTCAGCCGATGAGCGGGGGCGGCCAGCAACAAGGAGGTGGTTTACCCCTGGGTATTGACAAGACACGATTTACAGAATTAAAAGACTTAATTCAAAAATTGTCTACAACGGCCGCTTCTAAATCAGACTTTAATTCCTACTATAATGAATTATCAAATGATAATGAACTCTATAAATTTTATGGCGAAATCCTTCAAACGATTGGTCAAGTCTCTTCGGTTGAAATAAAAGTGGAAGGGGATCTAAGCAAGACGCATTTTAAGGAGCCCTATTCCATTAAAAAGTTAATTACAACGCTGCAAGAACGGCGCATTACAATGCAGGATCTGAGCATAAAGATTACATCTGCGGATGAGTTGGAAATCTATATCAAGACAAAGCCCGAACCTTCTGCGCCTGCTCCTGCTCCTCCTGCTGCTCCTCCTGGTGCTCCTGCTCCTCCTGCTGGTGCTCCTGCTGTTCCTCCTGCTGGTACTCCTCCTGCAGGTGGCGCTCCTACTGCAGCCGCAGGATCTGCACCTGGTAATCCTCCTGCCGCATTCGGCTCTGCAGCTGGAGCCCCACCCGTTCCTTTCCCCCCTCCTGGTGCCCGTCCTCCAGGTACCCCCCCTCCTCCTGCATCAGGCCCCGCTTCACTTAAACGAGCTGCAAAGAAGGCATTGGCAAGTGCCAATAACGACTAAAACCCCTTCAAAAACTTAAGAGAAGACCCCTTCCGTACCAGCAAATCCATCATAAAGAGGACAAAAATACCGCTACTGACGAATAGAAGAATATCCGTCTGTGTCTGTTCAGGGCTGCGCTTGCCCATGCTGTCCAGCCGTTCCATAATAGAATCGATCTTCCGACTGAGCGACTCGTGGGAGACCCCCCCGTCCTTCGGATAGGTGCCGCCCGCAGGAGGAAGTCGCTCAAGAAAGGAGGTATTGGCACCGTTGTACGCCGTCGGCTTCCAGACATCACGAACCGAAGGGATGGGCAAGGTCGGTGCATTCGCCTTGGCTCCAGGTGTCATGGTAAACGACGACGTAAAATTGGGTTCCATTAAATAGTTCTTAGAGTCGGGGATATAGTCTGCAAATCCATCATTGGTTGGGATGCCCGTGGAGAAAAGACCGGCCATACCACCGCTCGGAGCCCTCTCCTCCATCGGATCCTTTCCAAAAAAGGAACTCAGGGCGCCCGAAACAAGAGATGCCGGGTTAGGGCGAGTGGCTCGCTGTTTGTCGCCCACGGGATCCCCGTCGTCACGAGGCCGCCATTCATACTTGCGCTGATGGGCAATGATCGCCTCATCGTCATTCTCTGCCATCTCAAAGGCCAAGACCCTGTCCTGGTCTTTCCGAAGCGGCTCGCTTTCACAGCTCTGGTTCTGAAACGGTTCCAGATCGGCCTGATTCGCCGTAACCGGTACGTGCTGTCGGAGGCCGATCTGCGGATTCATGGCCGGCACACAGGGCGTTTTCTCGACATTCTGGCGATCAGGATCCAGCCCTAAAAAGGTGGCCTGGGGCCCCTTGCAACGCTTCGCCTTGCGGCGCTCCTCTTTCCGTGCTTCCTTGGCTCCTGCATCCGAGGAACATCCCGGAGATCCAAATGCATCTTCCAACGAACAGTAGTTCATCGACCCTACCTAAGATGGAGAATATCACATCTGATTCTAGAGATGTCCGCGATGGCCATGCAGACAAGCCAATACAGCAATCAGAGCGGTGGAGCTGTTTCTCCCATTGATGCCCTTCTAAAGCAACTTGATTCCGTTCCTCATTTGATCTACGGGACACTTATGCTCGTGCTCATTGCCTTTGTGGATCAGATCTCGCCCACCCTCTCTCGGTATGTCGATACTGTGCTGGGGCGTCTTGTAGCCATTGGAGTTGTCGCATCTGTCTGCTATTCTCTTGGAACACTCTATGGCCTTCTTACGGCAGTCGTCCTGTTACTGTTAGTGCACTCCTCTCCTCGTCTCGGTGCAATCGACGGGTTTACCGGTCAGAAGAATCGGGAGATACAGGGAAGCCGCTGGTTTGTTGAACAGGTCTTGGGGGAGACACCCGAGCGGATTCTAGATGATCGGATTAATACAGATGCTATTCAAGATGATAGTGACACACTTATGAAGCATAGTGGCAGTGGTAAATAAAGAGCTGTGCTCATTGAGATATTGCTTAGCAATATCTTATAGCACAGCTCTGATAGTCCCGACCCTTCGGGTCGGGACTATGTTATCAACACTGCTTCCTTTGGAAGCAGTGTTGATCTGAAAATAAAATGATGGATGACCGCTAAAAGCGGTCATCACTCGTGCATCTGATCCTCCGATGCCATTTAGTATAAATAATTCTAACAGTCAACCAGAGGAGAAATGTCCAACACGGTTACATTTGACGGAGCCCTGCAAACTCTATTTATTGGAGGATTAGCCGTCATACTTGTCATGTACAGCATGGTCTTTGAAATGGAGTACGATCCCAAGCTCATTACCCTCTATATGTATCCTGGGTGGCGCCTTCTGTGTGCGGCACTTGTTCTGGCGGCCATGCTGTGGTCACCCCGTGTAGGGATTCTTGTAGCCCTCGTAGTCTTCTTCTATTTGGCCGACATGCATACGCTCCTCACCCCCTTTGCATCGACCGCAAACTAACCGACTCTAATAACAGAGATGAGCCTTCCGGGACTTATTGCACAACCATTGGGACTGATAGGAACTATGAGTCCGATTGATTCGATTCTCGGTGTTTTCAATAGTAACTTGTATTTTGTGGGGATTATGATGTTGATTCTGAACTTGGGGGGTCGCTTCATTGCCATGGAGATTTCGAAGGAGCAGGAGCTCTTTTTTCAGCACCCCTGGGTTCGGCGCTTGCTCATCTTTGTGGTGCTCTTTGTGGCCACGCGTAATCTGCTCGTCTCCTTTTGGCTGACTATCTTCGTGGTTCTGACGCTCGGCTACCTCTTCAATGAGAATTCGGCCTTCTGCATTCTCGGCAAGGGCGGAGCCTCGGGGGCGACCTGCACAAAAGATACAAAGGCAGCCGATGGAAAGCCGCCGGCCGCTGGCATGACGCCCGAGGAGATGGAGATCTTCCGACGCTTGAATGAAAAGAAGGGGCGCTACGATTCGGCGGCCGAACAGGCCAAGAAAGATGCGGAAAAACGGTCGAAGTTCGCCGATCCGACAATGGTCTATGTGGCGAATATGAGCCTCCTTCATTGATCCTCCGGCTAAAAAATACCCACTAGTAGTAGATATGGCCGACAAGAATTCACCCAATGAGGCGCTCCGTACCAAGAAGGCGAAGCTCGTGCCGGCCGGCACGAGCAGGAAGAAGGCGAGTCCCAAGGCCGCGGCGGCTCCGAAGACCAAGAAGGCGAATGTCTACAAGGGCTACGCCAATGAGCTCGATCTCGAGGAACTTACGGCGGCTGATAAGAAGATCGTGAACTCGTACCCTGTTCTGGCGAATGCGCTCGGTGCCAACGCGGCGCGTGCCAAGGTGTTGGAAACGATTTCGAAGGGGCATGCTAAGAAAACGGGGGCGGAACGTATAAAGGGCATTCTGGCCAACTTCGAGAAGGCCTTGGGGCGCAAGTTGACAAAGGAAGAGAAGGAGATGGTGCCGGCGAACGTAGCGTCCGCGTCCAAGAATGAGATCTTGCATACGATTCGTATTCGCCCGTACAAGGCGCTGCTGAAGCGTAGCCCAACCTCGGCAGAAGTAGATGCGATCCAGAAGTACACGAGCTCGAATGAGCGGCGGGCGGCCGAGGGAAATGCCCGCAAGGAACTCGACAAGGCCTTTATCAAGAGGCTGAAGGCGATCTCGGTGGCTCCGGGTGAGGAACCGAAGATCACCGCCGCCATGGTGAAGGCTCGTACCGCCCGCTTAAAGAGGACAAAGGAGGAGACCGATACCTTTGACGCAGCGGTGGCTCGGCTCAAGCCGGCGGCCAAGACGGAACTGGCCAGCGCCCGTTCCAAGAAGACCGAGCCGGCGGCGAAGGATGTGAATGCCTTGGCCAGGATTCGCGCCCACGGCATGGAGCTGACGGCCGAAGAGTATCTGCTCATCCAGTACGACCAGGACAGCGAGGAGGCGAATGCTATCATTGAAACCCTGTCGGAGGCTGCAGATAGCATTGATATTTGTGCCATGTGCGAGGTGGCGAATTTGTTGAAGCACATCTAGAGGTGTACACAGATGCATAGTTATTAGATAAGATACTTAAAGGCATATAAATAATACTATTTGTGAGGGTATGCAAGCTCGGTTAAGCGATTCCGCTTAAGACGGAATGGAGAAATCCGCGCGGGTTCGAATCCCGCCTCTCACATAAGTTTTATTACCCTGTAGAACAAGGTAATAAAACTATATAAAGCTCCTCCAGTACTACCATCAGAATGACCGAGTGTATCCTCTGCAATGCCCCTTTGGAAGCGACCGATCGACGCCTCGAATACCCCTGTGGCTGCCATGCCGTCCATTCGACCTGTGGCATCCGACGACTCCAGGCGGATTATAACACCTACAATGACCACGCCTTTGCGTGTCAAACCTGTCAGCGCGTTCTTATCACCGGCGAACTACCCCAGGTCGACGAGGAACCGACGGCGCCGGTACGATCACCCGCCTTTCAATCCGATTACAAACAACTGAAAAAGAAGCGAGTTCGGTGGAACCGAGTGAACAAAGCCTTTCAACGTCGGGTGCACCAGACCTATCTGCAGTTTCTGGAAGAGATGCGATTAAATCTGGAGAGCATACACGCACGGAAAGAGATGCTCATTCGAACACTGAAAGCGAGTGAGGAGTATTTGGAGGCTCGCCGCGAAACGACGGGTCTAACTCGACTAGAAAATCTGTTTCGAACTCGCTATAATCTGGGGTGGGGTGAATTGGACGAGTATAAGTTTTTAGTAGGCCGCCAATTGCGTCTGAGAACCCCTCTTCGATTTTTGCATAACCGATTTCGGCTGAGGCTCTAGACGTTTAGGGACATCGAATTGCCGACGGGAAGCTGTACCTTGCGCCGACGCCCACTCTTGCCCGTCGCCGCGGTGCCCTGGCTGGCAATGTCCTCACTGTGAATGCTCTGGATCTCAGAAAGAGCCGCTGCGGCGGGCGACTGTTGTTGCATAGGAGGGGGTGAGAAGATCGGATGACTGCTGACTTCCGCCTGACGGACTTCCTGAAAGGTCTGCAGAATGTCATCGACCCCCTTGGGAGGTGCCATTTCACGGCGCTTAAGAGGGGGCTGGGGAATGCTTGCGGGGGCATTAAAGAAGGCGCCGGTGGAACCTCCTGGAGCGGCGCTCGGAAAGCTAGACGGATAACTAGGGGGCTGTTGCTGCTGGAAGCTGGGTTGCTGGAAGCTGGGTTGCTGGAAGCTGGGTTGCTGGAAGCTGGGCTGCTGGAAGCTAGGCTGCTGCATAGGCGGTGCCCCCATGGCGGCTCCCATGAAGTTGCCAAAGCCGGGTCCCGCGGCCTGCGCCGCGGCCGCGGCCATCTGTTTTGCCAAGGCCGGATTGTTCTTCAGAATATCGTCCATCGTCATGTTGCCCATCTTCTGACGGAAAAAGGAGTTGCTCATGTGGAACATGAAGCCCGAACCGACCATCATGAACAGCAGGCGTGCCTCGGGCGGCATCTGCCCCTTGCCCTTGTACTTGTCGTAGAGCTCTTCGAACACCTCATCATAGTCATCCACGTTCTCGTGCACGGATTCACTCCAGCCCTCCAACTGCCAGTCAAAGGGATTGAACTTATTGTTCATGAGCTCCAAGCCGGTCACCACACCCATCATCATCTGCCGCTGGAACTTGATGGAGGACTCCAGGTTGCGGGCGTCCATGAGACGCTCGAACTCCTGCTTGATTTCATCGAGTGAGTTGTCCATCGTAAAGCGCTTGGAGATCGTGAAGCCCTTGGTTTCCAGGCGATTGAGCTTGTTAATGAGCTCGGCCTTCTGGGCTCGCTCCTCTTCGGGCGTCAGACGCTTCGTGGGCGCCGACAGCTGAATGCCGGGTCCCGTGGCCGTCTGGGCATTGTCCGCCGTATCACGGCGGACGCTGACTTCAGGAAAGGCTGATTCAGAGGACGTCGGGAGATCAAAGGAGATGGGCTCCAGGGGCTCCAATGTGCCGACCGTAATATCGGGACCCGAGGAAGAGAACAAAGACGAAGAGGAGGAGGAAGAAGAGGAAGAGGACGACGACGACGGAGCCGCCGCAACCGAAATGGTTTTGGTGCCGGTATTCATCACCTTGCTGTTCGTCAATAATCCAAACCCGAGATCATCCCCTAGGCTGCCACCGTCCGTGCCGAGATCAATCACATTTCCGATATCACTGCTCATCCGAGGCTCCACCAGAGACTCGGCGAACGATTGCATATCATGAATCGTGATGGGCTCGTTCATATCCTGGAAGACCATGGATTATTTAAGCTTCGATTATTCCACGGCAATCTCTTGTATACTGTTTATCTGTTCTATGATAACGGGGCTCCTGCAAAGCGGAAACTGTGTTATTAATCGTCGCTGAATAGCATCCAGTATCTTTGAATCCAGCGCACGAATATCATTCGGTTTCTTGATCTGCGAAGGATCCCACGTATAGTAGGTGTCGATGATTTTTGCCACTTTCAAGGGGCTGCTATGGGTTCGCAGTTTCCATCCTTCCAGAAGGCCGTTCTTGAGTCGAAAGGAGAGATCGAGGACGGTCTTGTCCTTCTGTTGCAGGAAATAGGCGACGCGGCCATCGTGGGCAATCTGCAGCTTTTCATAGAGGGCGCAGAGATCACTCTTTTTATGTGTCTCTAGGAACTGAAGAAGATCGGGGTAGTCTGCATTGCGGAGACTTGCAACGGACTGCTTGGATCGTTTGGACTGCTTGGATTTGCGGCGACCTCCCCGTCGAGTTCGTATTCTTCCTCGCATCCTTACTTGGGATTGAGAAAATCTACACACATGCACAATGCATCCGCCATATCAGAACGCTTTTTAGCTGCCCTAAACTGTTCTAGAAAGGGGTCGCCCTTCACCTGGCCGCTCGTAAAAAGAGTTTCCACCCGTTCTTCAGAACCCCGTTTCCTGGCCGCATACCCCGCATCTCCTGCTTCCGCCGCTACCTTCTTCTTAGCATGGACGAGGTGAAATTCGGGGATAGTATTGACTACTGCAGTAGAAGCAGTAAAGGCAGTCCGTAGAAACCATTCTCGCAGAACGGCAAACAGCAACACCTGCACCGACTTCATATGGGGGTTCTTGAAGGCCGGCTGGTTCTCCAGAAGTACCGCAGAACAGTTCTTGAACAGATCCCACTTCTCCTGAACGAACCGTCTGAGAAAATCGTGCAACGCAGTCAGCGATTGTGCCGCGGCTCGGACAATCTTCGGCTTCCGTAGCGGAATCGCCACCACACCTTTCAGTTGTTCGAGGAGCTTCTCTTTGCCACTTAAAGGCTTTAAGCCCTTGGACTTGAGAAAGGCCTTGATGGTGGGAAGGGTCGTGATTTCCTCGTAAATAGGATGGCTTTTGGGGACATGGCGCTTGCAGAAGGCGCCCAGGGAACACTGATAGGATGCGTTGGATTTGCAATTGGCGCACAGGGTAGGGGCGACCTTGAGGTCGGACAGGAGGTCGTAGTTCTCGAGGGCAAGGCAGTTCTTGGAGGCGTCGAGAACGGCAAAGGCGAGGTTCTTGATGCCGATGTCGAAAGCAAGGACAGCCATGCTTAAGCATGGCTGTCCTTGCTTTAAACCATCCTCTAGCTCCCAAGGGAGCTAGAGGATGCGAATGCGAGAACGCTCATTCTATAAATGAGCGTTCTTACTTTAGATGATTCTATTTATCGTCGCCGCCTCGTCTGTTTCCGTTTTATATGAGACCCTTTTCGTTTATTCTTTCGATTTCGCCGCGACCCTCCCCGTCTAAAACATCCAAATGGGCCACATGAAGGCTTAACCTCATGAGAGGAAGCTACTGCAGGGGAAGCTACTGCAGGGGAAGCTACTGCAGGGGAAGCTACTGCAGGGGAAGCTACTGCAGGGGAAGCTACTGCGGAGCCCGCGCCTGCAGATCTTGCATTTACAATTGGCTCTTCTTTCGGAGGACTGCCCCGATGTTCTGTTCCTGGTATTATAACTCGCCAAACCCGCGTCTCAACTATTCCAAAAATATACCGGTAGTGCATTCCATAAGGAGACTTGCTCTCTATGATTCTTCCATGCATATCGGATGGGTGTACTAAGATAGAATCTTGTGAATCATCAACACCTACTACTTTTAAAAAAAGCCATACTTCATTATCTATATCCCAAGTCACAATTGTATCGCCTTCCTTCAAATCACGATTATGATAATCTATAGGAATTAGTTCTGTACCGGGTGGTAATATGGTACCAATTAGATTATGCCATCTTTTTGTGCGCACTTCTATAGGATGATCGGGATTCATTCTATTCTAAGTCTTCGGAATTCCGCTCGTCTTCGGAAACAGAACCGAATAGACGCCACTGAGTTGGAGCCCCACATGGATCGCCGCAAGTTTTACGAAAAAGAATAGAAACTCCAGAATCGTCGTTAGAAGGGTTCCCTGCCGGAAATATGCAATTAAGAGAATGGGGATCGAGGACAGAAGCCCCATGGCAATCGTCTCCATGGCAAAAAACCGCGGATGGGTAGTAATATAAAAGGTATCGCGAACAATAGCGGAACCGATTAAAAGTCCTAGAAAGCCTATACCAATCATTGCAAAAATACCGTATTTTATGCTATGATAGATAATTGCATTCGTGTCCATTCTACTAGGAGGGAATATAGGCATTGGCACCCCGCCGAGTATTGCGCCCCCCTGAGCCCTGTTGGGTCAAGGAGATGTTCTTCGTATTCATCCGAATCTCTGCCGAGGTCGGAGGGATTCTATACGTGCCAAAGAGCGGCGGTGCCTTCGCATCTGTGCGCTCCGTACCGAGCCCCCCCCTATAATTCGTGGTCAACAGTTCATTCTCAAAGGGGCTTGAATAGGCGAGGACGGCGGGTGGCGGGGCTGTATCAGGAATAGGAAGACCCGCCCCCGTCCACTCGGACTGGCGGCTCCGAGCGAGTTGGGTGATCGAATCCGCATGGTGCACCATCCACAACTTGGTTGAATACTGGGTTCCAGGCGGCACATTGTAGCTGCAGTGAGGCCGATAGTCCGTTACAAAATGCCCATCCTCCATGACGCCGGCATAGGCCGGGTAACGGCTGTCTCGGGCAGCCTCCAGGGGCGGCTCATTCACACGTTTCGCCTGTTTGTACGGAATTCCGAGCGGCGGCATGGCAAAGAAATTTGGAAAGGTTAGCTTGTTGAATCCGTTCAGATCCATTCTCCTACAGAGAATCTAGTATTTATTCACCAAACGGTTCTGACTGCTCGGAGAGAGCCGACAGAACGCCGCCGTCCGCGGCCTTTTCGGAGGTGCGCAACGCCTCGAGAATCTGCGAGCGCTTCATGGAGCCGGCGCCCGTAATACTGCGCTGCTTGGCCAGCGTCTTGAGTTCGCCGAGGGTCATGGACTCGTAGTTCGCCGAGAGCTTCGTGACCACGGGATTGGCCTTGGCTTTCGACGCCGTCGGCTTCACAACCTCCACATTCTTTACGTCCCCTTCAGCATCGAGTACTGCTGTCTCTTCCAGTGCCGCCTCCTCGAGAGCCGAGGCATAGAGCTCCTTCTCCTCGGCCATCTCCACAAAGGGCTCCGTTTCGGCAACGGGACTGAGTGCATCTCCCGAATAGAGGGGGAGAGGCTGTTGTTGTGACTGTTGTGACTGTTGTGACTGTTGTGACTGTTGTTTGATAGGTTGATGGTCTGGATGTTCTTCCATGGCAGGATAGTCACGGAGTTCAGCACTCATTTTAATATCGAGCAGGATGGACTCCACCAGGTTGAGCTTCTGTTCGCACTGCTGGATCCGGGTGTACAAATAGAGGCTGACCGCGCCAAAGAGGAGAATCAGAATAAGTCCAAGCGTCAACGTGTCGTTCAGGGAGGCCATCGTTCTGCCGGTCATCAGATATTTGTTTTTTCAATTTCTACACACAGACCGTTCTCATTTAATAGCTCCTGAACACTGCTGACCTTACAAACACCCTTTGACAACTGATAGGTGTAGTGTACGATGCCGTTGATCGCGAGGGTCGCGGGGCAGCAGAGGCGATCCACCGACGGGGGGGCACGCTCTACGAAGTCGAAGAGATGGGTGCTGATGATCGAGAGTGTGTTCTGCTTCTTCCAGAGCCGTTCCGTGTATTGGATACAGGCCTGTTCTGCATCGGGGGGGTTCGTCGAATGATAGAGTTCATCGAGCAGCACGAGCGAATGGCCTACCTCTGGCTGTAGCGTCTGCGCCGTAAACTCGATTTCTCGTTCAAATCGGGACTTTTTGCCCGGGAGATCCTCCGCTGTCAAGCAGGCATAGAGGGTATGGAAGGGGGTCAGAGAGGCCGAGGAGGCAAAGGCGCAGCCATAGGTATGCGCCAACAAACACGAACTCAGAACGGCACGAAGCGTGGTCGATTTACCGCCGCGATTGGGCCCCGTCAACAGTGCATGGCGCACCTCGGAGCCTAGGGCTATATCAAACGAGATCGGATTGTCCACGCGGTAATCAAAGGCCTTCTGAAGTTCCAGATGGGGATCCCCTGTTCTCCAGTAAACGGGGGTCAGCTCCGAGGCCGCCAGGCAGAACAGGGCTTCCACGGAACCCAGCTTCTTGAGTGCAAGGCGCAGATAGATAGGAGAGAGCTGTGCTTCGGCCACGAGCTGCCGACTCTCGTTAATGTGCAGTGCAAACGGGTTATTCGACAACTTGAACCCCGACCCTTTGAGTGTTTGTTGAATAGACGCATAGAGGGCTTGGAAGCGTACGAGTGTATCAGCCTTTTTCTGTACAATGGTATCAATAGAATGAAGATGCAAGAATGACCAATAGGGTTGCAGAAAGCTCTGGACGACGGTGGCGCCGAGAAATCCCGTTTTCAGAAGTTGCATAATATCGATGGGGGACTTGGGCGCGGCCTCTTCAGGGGGCGCACCAGGGTGCGTAAAAATCGAGGATATCTGGCCTGAGAAAATGGCCGACAAGAGGCCTGTATAGCGTCCCATCGTAAGCGGAATTTTAAATACAAAGCGGATCAGAATAAAAGGGAGAATAAGCATGGCCAGGGGCATGCAGAGTCCCATGCCCGGAAAGATGTAGACTCGTAGGATTGACCAGAGTCCAAGGAAAAACGGAATGGAGTTCAGGGGCTTGCTCCAGTTCTTCAAGAACAGTAATTCATTGAAGGCCTCGGTTTCCAGGTCGGAGGCCTTCACCGTGAGTGTGTCGAGTTCGGGCTCCAACTCTTTGAGTTCTGAGAACTTCTGGCGTAGAGTTGCGGCAAACAGCGGCTTCTGTAAGTGTTGCTGAAGAATGGCAAACTCTGCACTTTTCTGTCGCAGAATCGCGAGATCGGATGACCATTGACCCGTTTTTTCGGTAAGGGCTTGTTGCCCTGCCTGGGTCTGAATGGCGAGATAGGCAGTGAGCGCCTCCATATTCGTTGATTCTTGAAGTCGCGCTAGATCCATAAATCTCTTGTAGAATCTAGCTTAAAAGTCATTGCAAACTGACACGCCGAAAATTTGAAGGCATTTCATCCGAGGAGGAAACGGAGAGAGCACTTAAAAATAATCCATATTACTAATACTATGTCATCCACAGCTTCTGTGGATGCGGGGGTTGCGATTAATGGCACGATTGCGGCGATTCTGGCACTCAGAACAGGGTTGCGGGATCCTGTGATTTCGGCTACGGCACTGAAAGCGATTCAGATGGTACAAGACTGCCTGGCAAAGGGCACGGACGCACAGGGATGGCGGAAACCCGTGGTCGATTGGCGCGGCAAAGGAGGAGGGGGTGCCCGTTCCTTTGGATGTGGTCGCTCTGCTCCCGCATCTGCCTCGGGAGGCGCCGGTGCTCCCTACGTCCCTGTAAAGTACACGAGTCGCTTTAAGGCTGTCGAGGGAGATGATGCGGTCTTCATGGTCATTCAGGACAAACTGAATAAGTTCAGTCCGCGTAACTACAAAGAGACGCATGCATTCTTGTGCCAAATTCTGGACTCAGGAAAGACGCACTTCTTGAAGGAGTTCATGAAAACCGTCTTTCAGAAGGCCACGCGGGAAGAGAGCATCTGTCCCCACTATGCTCATCTCTTGTGCGAACTGACGAGCAAATACGATGTTCTTCTTGCCGAAATGGTGGAGCGTTACAAGGCCTTTGGCACCATCTTCGATGATATTTCAGAGGTTGCCACCAATGATTATAAAACGCTGCTCGAAACGAACTCCGACAAGGCCTATCGAAAGGGCTATGCCCAGTTTCTCGGAGAACTTATTAAATACAATGTATTGGATACATCCCTGTTTGTCGCCACTCTGCAAAGTATTGTTTCGAATATTGAAGTCATGTCCATGAACGGTGCGGCCAATTCTAAGGCCACTCTGGACGAATATGTGGCCTGTTTGCAGCGGATCATGGAAGCCATTAAAACAGAGCGCACACCGGTTGCTCTTGCGCTACGGCCGGTACTCAAGGAGCGATTCTATGTGTCTCTAACCGGCCTTTCAGCAAAGAATCCTGCCCTGATAGGGGTGAGCAGTCGCAGCCGATTCACTATTATGGGCATCACAGACATTCTGAAGACATTCTAAAAATTATCTATTTTAGTGTAGAATGGCTCGAAGACAGACGCAGAGACGGGGTCTATTTTCATCGATCTATAAGCCGATTGGCAAAGTGATTCGTGCTGCCAACAGTGTGAGTACGGTTGCAACAAAGTCCGTAAAGAAAGTCGTGAGTACCGGATTAAATACGGTGAACCGTGTAGGAAAACGTGCAGCGGCCAGGGCAGATACCATGGTGGGTCGCATGATGCCGAAGAAACGGCGAGCCACCAGACGCCGCCATCGCTAAATTTGATCTAAAGCATACATTTTATTAAGAGTAGAATGCCTCATAATAAAATGCAGAATAGACATAGAATGGTCAAAAAGGACAAGGAGGAGGACAGGAAGAAGAAGATGGCAGCCCCTGTCAAGAAGCGCTCAGCGCCTCGTCACGACGAAGAGGATGATGATGACAGTTCTGTCGATAGCCGCGGGAATCTTCGCGGTCTAATTGCCTATTCCTCGGAGCCTGATGAAGAAAGTGAGGAGGAGAGCGTTCCGGTGAAGAAGTCAAAGAAGTCCAAGAAGGTGAAGTCTCGGCTTCCTCTGAAGCGCGTCCCCTTGAAGAAGAGGAAGCCTGAGCCCGAGTCTGAATCCGACGACGAGGAGGATGACGAGGGGGAGACGCTCGGCTCCCAGGACACGGATGAGGAGGAGGGCGACTTCGATGACTTTGAGGGCGAGGAGGACGACACCTACGAGGACGAGGAGCGCTCTGCCAATCTGGTCATCTCCTTCGGGGCCGCCGACGACGGGGCGGATCGCATGATCCCCCAGCGTCACAATATGAAGAAGGAGTCCGCCTCGGTCAAGCAGTTCGTGAAGCTGCTGACGGCGCCCCTGGAGGACAACACAATTGATACCCAGATCGATCAGTTCAAGGCACTCCCTGAGCTCAAACAGAAGGAGCTGTTGACGGCTCTGGAGAATCGCCCCACCGTCCAGGATACGGGGGTGAATCTCATGCTGCGCATCCTGACGCTCAAGCTACCCGTGGAGACGCAGGCGCTTGTGCTCGCCAAGTACAACTCGCTGCAGAGTTTAGATCCCAGTTCAGGCGAGTACTTCAAGCTTCGGAACTGGCTCGACAAGGTGGTGTCCATCCCCTTCGGTCTCTACAAGGAGATCGCGATCAAGCTCGAGGATGGCTCGGAGGCCTGCGCGAAGTTCATGCAAGGCGCTCAGAAGTCGCTCAATGATGCCGTCTATGGCCAGGACGATACGAAGCTCCAGATTCTCCAGTATATCACGACGAAGATCGCGAATCCGTCTGGACGCGGCACCTCGCTCCTGTTGGCGGGGCCTCCGGGTATCGGGAAATGTCATGCAATTGATACACCTATCCTTATGGCAGACGGCCATATCAAGCTAGTGCAAAATATTCAAGTGGGCGATACAATTATGGGGGATGATTCTAACCCTCGGAATGTCCTTTCACTTGGAAGCGGTAAAGACATGATGTATGATATTATACCGGTAAAAGGTGAAAAATATACTGTTAATTCTGAACATATCATGTGCTTGAAATATAGCAGCAACCCTCGTATTCGCAGTATACAATGCAATAATATAACATCATATAAAGTACAGAGGTTTGATAATAAAACATATAAGCTTAAATATAAGACATTTCATACGAGAATGGAAGCAGAGACCTATATGCAGAGTTTGAAAAATGAACTTGTAGAAATTAGTGTTAAAAACTACATAGCATTGCCAAATGATATTAAATCGCAACTAAAAGGCTATCGACGGGGTGTAGAATTTGCATATCAGCAGCCAGACTTTGATCCGTATATTATTGGACTATGGTTGGGCGATGGTAGTAATTCTGGTTCTAAAATATCAAATCAAGATGCAGCTGTCCTTAAATACTTAAATAGCACATTGCCTCACTATAATCTTATGATGTCCTATCATGCTCAATATGATTATAATATTCGAGCAATTACAACTGGCAAAACGGACAATCTTATGTTAATGACTCTTAAAAAATATAATATGATTAATAATAAACATATTCCAGATCACTATAAAATCAACAATCGTGCAGTAAGACTTCAAGTATTGGCTGGATTACTTGACTCAGACGGTTCCTTGGCACCTGGTACAAATACATATGAAATAAGTCAAGTGCATAAACCACTTGTGGACGATATTCTATACTTAGCTCGTTCTCTCGGATTTGCAGCCTATGTGAATGATAAAAAGACAACATGGACATATAAACATGAAAAGAAGGAGGGGTATGCATATAGAATTACCATTTCAGGAAATATTAATGAAATTCCAGTCAAAATACATCGTAAAAAAGCAAATGCACGATTGCAGACGAAGGATGTATTAGTAACTGGAATTACAGTTAAAGAAGCAGGGCATGGAGATTATTATGGATTTACACTTGACGGTAATCATAAATATCTAATGGGCGATTTTACAGTCACACATAATACAAGTGTAATCAAGAACGGCATTGCCAAGGCACTCGGCCTTCCCTTTCAGTTCATCTCACTCGGTGGCGATTCCGATGCCTCCACGTATACCGGCCACCAGCTCGTCTACGAGTCGAGCCACTGCGGCAAGATCGTGAACTCCCTCATTGCCTCCAAGTCCATGTCCACCATCATCCTGTTCGATGAGGTGGACAAGATCAGTGCTACCCCGAAGGGCGAGGAGGTGCAGAACATGTTGATTCACCTGACCGATCCGGCCTCCAATGAGGCCTTTGAGGACAAGTATCTCTCGGGTGTGCCGATTGATCTGTCGAAGGTCATCTTTGTCTTCTCGGCCAACGATGTCACAAAGATCGACCGAGTGCTCTTGGATCGCCTGATGACGATCGAGCTCAAGGGCTATGACCTGAAGCAGAAGACGACCATTGCGGAGCAGTATCTGCTGCCGGCTGCCCTCAAGGATGTCAATTTGGTGGAGCGCGTGGCCTTTGGAATGGGCGTGGTGGCGCATATTATTGAGCAGTACGCGAAGGAGGAGCTGGGTGTGCGCGAGCTGAAGCGCTCGATTGAGCAGATTGTGCAGAAGATCAATATGTTGCGCTTATACAACGACAAGGCGCTACCGTTCCACATCAAGGACTTTACGCTTCCGTTCACGGTGAAGAAGGAGCATGTGGATCTCTTCTTGAAGAAGAAGGAGGGGCATTCGATTCCGTTTGGGATGTACACATAGTACTCGCCCAAAGGGGGAGTACTATGCCTAGATCTGCACCCAGCCAAAGGCTGGGTGCAGATGTACACTTAAGTACCCCGCTTTGCGGGGTACAGAAGCGTAGCTTCCCTTACGGTTCAGCACACAGTGCTGAACCGTTCGGGATGTACACTTGATGGCCGCAAAGCGGCCATCAAGCCTAGATCTGCACCCAGCCAAAGGCTGGGTGCAGATGTACGCATAGTACTCGCCCAAAGGGCGAGTACTATGCCTAGATCCTCTGTCGCCCAAGGGCGACAGAGGATGTAGGCTTAGACCCGTGCGGATTTTAAATGAGCGTTCAAAATTGAACGACCAAAAATTTGACAGCCCATACACACAGAGAATAAGCAATCAAGATGTCTATTAATACAGAAAGACCACCCATAACACAAAACCAAATATTTGAAAGAATGGGGGTTCTTAAAGATAAACTATATCATTCTGGAAACAATTATATCGCTACAATCAAAGTTGAAAAGGGAGGTTGGTCGTGGATTGAAAAGGTTGTGCCTGAAGATAATATGAAAGAACTAATTGGAAATTTGGGGGCTATACTTGCTATCTATGTAATGAAGGACGAAGAGAAATTGCCTCAACATCTATGTGGTGGCGAATTTACGTGTTCTTTAAATTTAAATCAATTTTTTTTTAAATTTTTAAGATATTCACCTAAACATTTATGTAGTTGAATTGCTTCTTGTAATGTAATTTCGTTTGTCATTTCACTTGTTGGTCCAATGATAGTTATTTTTACTCCATTAAATTTTATTTTTTCTTTTGTTTTGTAATTAATTCCAAAATCAGTATTTTTTTGTATTTTAATTTTAATATTGTTTCCTATTTCATTTATAAAATTGCTTATAATCATTTCTATATTATTATGAGAAAAAAAATGAGAAAAGGTGTAAATGGGCGCCTTTGGCGCCCATTTATAACCTTCACGGGTCTAAGACGAGGCGTCGCTTCGCTCTCCTCAAACATACGCAGATGTCGTGTCCTTACACACGCGCCGGGAAGCCGACCAGGTTGGCACCGAGACCAAAACCCGCGCCCTGGCGTGCCGTCATGCCCATAGGAGGCGAAAGCAGGTCCAGGATGGCAAAGACGGAGGCCGCGACGCACGCGACGACGGCAATCTCCTCGACGTGAGGGGTCTTGTGGGGGATGTTTTCAAAACGGCAGCCCTCCGGGCTGCCGTTTTGAAATGTCCGTCGGTCTAAATGAGAAAAGGTGTAAATGTGCGCCAAAGGCGCCCATTTATAACCTTCACGGGTCTAAGTACCCCGCAAAGCGGGGTACAGAAGCGTAGCTTCCCTTACGGTTCAGCACTGTGTGCTGAACCGTTCGGGATGTACGCTTAACGCCAAATGCATAACTTAAGTAAATACCATTATTTTTCGTATATGAAACTCTTTCCTATACAAAAAATCCATCCCATCCTTCTCCCTCCAAAGCAGTTCAAGGATCGCTTCGGTCAGCCCAATGCCTACCTCGACATGAACCCCTCCCTCTTCATCGATCCGAGTGGCAACACAACCGTTCTCATCAGGCGTGTCAACTATCGCAAATTTCAGGACAAGAACTTCACCATCTACGAAAATCAAGCCAAGTCCGAGTACCTTATTCTGAAAGGGCATATCACAAAGCCCTTCTGCACCTTTTTCGTCGAACCCCTTGTCGCAGTTCTCCCGCAGACCTATTCGACCTATTGGCGCGGCCTCGAGGACATTCGCTTTATCAATGAAACCACCGTTCTGGCCACGATTCCCGAATGCCATCCGAAGGGACAGCCCGCCCTGTTCCAGGGGACACGGAAAGGGAATCGGATCGAGGATCTGCAACTGTTGGCGCCGAACAAGCAGCCCGAGAAGAACTGGATGCCCTTCGGCGATCATCAGGTCGTGTATAGCGTCGACCCGCTCCAGACAAAGGGCGTCCTGGACTCCGCTTTAAGTCCTCGGGCTTTAAGTGCCCTGGCGTCCGAGGGCTTAAAGGGGTATCACGGTTCGACGAACGGCATTCCTTGGCTCGGCGGCTGGCTCTTCCTCATTCATGTAAACAGGGAGCGCACGGCGCATCGCTGGCTCTGGATTGGCTCAGGAGTGCAATACAGTGAAGAATTCGTGTTCTTTGCCCATTCGTACATCGAATTCCCCTGTAGTCTGTGCGAATACGAGGGCACCCTTTTCGTCAGCCTCGGAGTCAACGATGACAAGGCGTTTGTCTTGGAACTGGAAAAGGAGGCCGTTCAATTAGCGCCGGCCTGCTAATTGGAGCTGCAGTTGTTGAATCTGCCCCTTTTGCCGCATATAGCCGGCGAGCTGTGTCTGGAGCGCGGGAATCATGGCATTCTGATTCTTGAGCTTTGGAACGAGTGCCGCCTGCTGCTGGAGAAAAGGGAGCTGCTCAAGTTGCTGCTGCAGAGTTACAATCTGTCGCGTAAGGGCGGCATTCTGTTGCTGGATAACGCATAGGGTGTTGCTGGAGGCTTCAAGGGTCGGAATAGTGGATGCCTGCTGCTGAAGGGCGGCAATGTGTGCCTGGAGCGCGGGAATCTGGTTCTGAAGAACGGCATTGGCGCTCGTCTGTTGCTCAAGTTGGATGAGCGCCTGATAAAGCTTCGTGACGGGTGTCTCAAACGGAAAGGGTGTGCTAGTATATATAGGGACTGTAGAGCTGAGCTGGGGTGTCTGTTGATAGCCGCCCGATCGCAGGTTGGATTGAATGGCGCGGCACAACGTCACGATGGGCGGGTAATACTTGAGAGCTCTCACGGTGCTAATAAAGGTCATGGTCATGGCGCCCTGGGGCAACCCGGTGTTGGAACCGGTGGTGCTGGTCATTCCTTCCTGGACATCCTGAGAGTCCGTGCTCCCCGAGAAACAGTAGAAGCCCTGCTGCTGATTTGAGTCGTTGGGCACGCCCAACGAGAACGGCAAGTCCATGATGGTACCGGATCGGCAGCAGTCAAAGATGGCCAATCCAGTCCCTTTCAGTGGCTTACAGATTGCATTGATTTCATCATCTGTAATAAATCCGGCCGTGGCATAGTCGCAGGGAACAATACACTCATCGAGTCTATCCGCTTCATCCACGGTATCCGCGATCTGGGTACCGTGTCCCGAATAATGCAAAAAAGTATTGGAACTCAGATCCGACTGTGCAACCAGTCGTGCCAGTTCCTGTAGAATTCGGTGTTTTGTGGGTCGGTTTGCAGGGTCGTCGTCTCGCAGAACGACGATAGTATTCGGATTGAATCCATAGGCATCAATTATCAGGGACTTCATCTGAATCACATCAAAAATACAGCCCTGCAACTGATTTACAGTGCCTGTATAGTTAATCCCAATGAGGAGAGCGTTCATGTCTGATTAGAAGGGAGAGATTTATCCGACGGGGATCTCTTGTTCTTGTTCTTGTTCTTCTGGGGCATCGTCTAAGAACTCCCAGTAGACTTCAAGAAGATCATCGAGTTTGTCACGATGAATTCCCTCGCTATGGAAGAACTCGTAGATAACTTGTGACCACTGGTCGCCTGTGTACTGCTGCATAAAGCGATGGGCAAGGTCGATCATATCGTCGTAACATGTAGTTCGGAGTTCACTCACAATGTGTGCAGCAATTGAATAGTCGGGCGTATCGGGATTAAACTCCTGAAGGAATTCATAATACTCGTCCTCCAACTCGTTTAAAGCAATGTCGCGTGAAATCGGCATCATTTGTACTATGGATAGAGGAGGAAGGTGGCGGTGGACTACCCTAAAAAATAGATCAAATTTTTTTAGACAATAATTCGCCGCATATAATTATACAATAATTCTCCGCATGTAGAGGATATAGTTGGACGAGCCATACCGAGGACTCGGCATCGCCTGGCTCATGGCATCATCGATCCACCACCACTCATTTGTCACGGGATGCGCCATCTGTGCCGAATAGTGGCCGCCGCCCATGCCTCCATGGTGATCGGCCACACCCCTGCACTCATAGCGCCACCCCTTGCTTTCATGATCCGACTCCTCCGCAAAGTGTTCTGCAAAGGTGATCGGAACTCCATCATACGGACAGGGTGTCATGTCCTTGCGACCGTCGGGAGAGAAGCGCTTAATCGCCAGGAAGAGGGCGGAGGGGAGCCGCCAGACATGGCTGAACAGATGTGCCTTCTGGCGACCCCTCTCTGCCTTTTCGCACGGCTCGCAGGCATAGTCCTCAATGTCCGTTGGGGCGCATTCTGAGCGAAACCACTCCTGGAGGGACTCGCCCTTGCACGGAATCTTGAAGACATTGAAGGTCTCCCAGCGATAGGACTTCGCCAAACAAGTTTGGCACTCGACCGTCTTGCGCATCAAACCAAAGAAGAGGTCGACCATGGGACTCGTGTGGCGCTGAAGAAAGTTCTGCCAGCCGATCGCAGCCTGTTCGACCATGGTGGCACCGGCCGGCACAACAGCATCTTTGGCACCCGAGTCCTGCTTTTCATTGAGTGCCTCATGAAAGTTGTCGAGCAGATAGACGAGGTATTCGTGGCTATCGTTCTGGCGAGCCATGCCGAACGATTCGTAGAGACTTCCGCGGACGGCGTCGCGAATGACGGTCAAGAATCCGAGGGGGCGGACATAGGCCGGTTTATGAGCCCCCCACATGCTCCGAATAAGATCCTGATAGCCAAGAATGAGTTTCGTGGGCACGGACTCTAGATCGCGACAGGCCTCTTCCAGAGTCTCGCGAAGAATGAAGGCGTTCAGTTCGGGCACGGCTCTCAGAAGCTGAATCGTGGAATTGGCATAGCAGGTGTTCCCCATGTTCTGGAGACCCACCACGCCCTTGTGGCTGGGATTTTGAGGAGGTGCAGGAGGAGGTGCAGGAACAGACTCGGGAACAGGCGTAGGGACAGACTCAGGAGTAGGTTCAGACATCTTGTGTAGGCTACGTAAGAGTATGGATAAAGAGCTTAAGTACTGTACGCTTAGTACTAGCAGGTTGCAACAATGCAAAACGATTCCTACACTTCAATTTTTGGGGTCTCTCTATTGGACGATTTGCACAACTATTTTCCCGACATTCTCTACAGTCATCAGCGCTTCAATTCGGTTCAAGATCTGCTGCAGTATATCCAGGAGCAAACACGAACTCGCTTTAATCTGCTCGAAGTGGGACGCCGGCAGCATATGTCAGCACATCCATCCGCAAGTAATATTGCCCATTCTCATTCCCCCTTAACAAGTAATATCACCTATTCTCCCATGAATGTTCGCCCAACAAGTGACACAATCCATATCATAAATAATCGTACCGTGGATATTTCTGGAAATCCGGCCACCTATACAACCCCTCTTCGTCCCACTCCTGTCACAATCAACAACCAGATCCCTGTTCGTTCGAGCCGCCGCCAAACTCTTTTTTATGATTTTCCGTCTATTTATGCTGATGAGACACCGACCATGCATCTTATGACCAATTTGCTCAATCTTATTCAGCAACCTACTGCATTCCAAGACGTGGTTGTCTATCCCACGAATCAGCAGATTGATGCGGCTACCACGGTACAGACCGTTTTAGCGACGCTGGAGGATCCATGTGCCATTTGCCAGGAGGAGATGGAAGCGGGGGCTCAGACACGGCGTATTACACGTTGCCAGCACTCCTTTCATCTCCAGTGCATTGGATCCTGGTTTGAACAGAGTTGCATGTGCCCGATCTGCCGCACTGATATCAGAGGGGGACATCAGCCCTAGGCGGCGAAGCCGCCTAGGGCTGCCTCCCCCTTAACCCCCTGTTTACTTGAGTTGTGAGTGTATCTTATTTTAGTTAAAAAACTAAAATAAGATATTATTTTGTTTAATTATGCTTAAGTAAACAGGGGGAGGCAGGTTAGGATTCCCTCCCTCTGTTTACTTGAGTTGTGAGTGTATCTTATTTTAGTTAAAAAACTAAAATAAGATATTATTTTGTTTAATTATGCTTAAGTAAACAGGGGGTGTGGGGGAGGCAGGTAGGTCGGCTTCGCCGACCTACCTGATGTCCCCCCTTACTTGCCCAAGATACTCAGATCCTCAGGAAGAGGCGGAATGGTAATACTATAGTGCTTCTCAATATCCTTCATCATAGCCGCCTCCTCCGCCCCTGCAATCAGATTGATCGACAACCCCTTGCGCCCAAACCTCCCCGTGCGGCCAATGCGGTGAAAGTAGTTCTCACGATTCGTCGGCATCTCATAATTAATCACCGTGCTAATCGTCTGCACATCGATGCCCCGTGCCAGCACATCCGTGGCGATCAAGATGCGCACATTGCCCGCGCGGAAGTCGTCCATTCTCTTTCTCCGCTCCGCCGTCTCCATCTCACCGTGAATATATTCGAGCGTATAGCCCTCATCAAACATGCGCTTGGTTAACTTCTCGGCAGTCGTCTTCTTATTGACGAAGATGATGGCCTGATTGATGGTCATGTGCTTGTAAAGATCGCACAGTGCATCATACCTCCACTCATCCTTGTCCACATCAATGTGGTACTGGGTAATTCCCTCCAGACGAACCTCCTCGGCCGGCAGAAGGATCTTGATAGGCTCCTTCAAGAAGCTCTTGGCTAGATCCAGCACCTCTGCCGGCATGGTGGCCGAGAACATGCCAAGGTTGCAGTCCATCGGAAAGGCGCCCGCCCCCAGAATGGTCTTGATCTGCTCTGCGAAGAGATCCTCCAGAAGCTGATCTGCCTCATCGAGAATGACCCACTTCAAGTGGTTCAGCTTCATCCCCCCCTCACGGCGAATGAGATCATAGATACGGCCTGGCGTCCCCACTATGAACTGGGCGCCGTTCCGAAGCGCCTTCAGATCGGCACCCACGGGATTGCCGCCCGTGGCCGAGAGCACCTTGAGACCCGTGTGGTGCTCCGAGACTTTCATAAACTGTCCGAGGGCAAGGGCAACCTTCGCTGTTTGCTGACTCAGCTCACGAACCGGGCAGAGGACAAGGACTTGGGGGGCTTGGATGCTAGGATCGATCGTGCTAATGGCGCCGATGGTGAAGGCACCGGTTTTGCCGGTGCCCGACTGGCTCTGGCAGAGAATATCTTTTCTGTTCTTCATGGGCATAATGGCGAGACGCTGGGGCTTGGAGGGTTTCTCGAACCCGAAGGAATAGACGCCCCGCTCCACGTCTTCGTGGAGCCCCATTTCGTCAAACGATTCAAAGGGCGTTATGCCCTCTGCGATGTAGTCAACTGGAGAAGAGGATGCCATGGTTGATACTTTGGATAATGAAGATTGCTTGTCTGTCATGCAGTGTACCCTTTCACTTTCTAAAATGTTTAGGTTCAAATTTTTGGGTACAGATTTTTAAATGCAAAAATCCTTGTTAAAATCACGTCTCTAAATTTGATCAATTTAAATGCCAGACTCTAGAGTAGAAGTAGAATTATGCAAGGAGACGGAGAGGAGGAGATTGAGTTCGAAGGAGGGGAGGAGGTCGACTTTGAGCAGGAGGTGGACGATACAGCGACCCTGGATCTACCGGGCATTAAGCCCGAGCTCCGCAAGCTCTATACGCAGCACCCCGAACTGATCATAGATTACATTGAGACCGTGCGGCAACGTGTGCCGCTCAAAGTGGTGCAGCCCACGGACGCATCGCCGGACGCCAATCACACCACCTATCCGTTTCTTACGCTCTACGAGAAGACGAAGATCATTGGACTTCGAGCCAATCAGCTGAGTCAGGGAGCTCGCCCCTTCATCTCCATCCCTGAATATATCACGGATGTACGCGACATTGCTCGTCTGGAGCTCGAACAGAAGAAGCTGCCGTTTATCGTGAAGCGCCCTTTGCCCAATGGAACCTACGAGTATTGGCGTCTAATGGATCTAATGCAGCTGTAAAGGATTCTTAACGGTTGATTTGGTCTGTTTCTCGGAACTTGTACGATGTTTTTTCTTTTGCAGCAGAATAAAAAATTGTTTTTCATGAAGGAGGGAGGGCGCGACAGGGGCAAAGGGGATGGGTGATAGGATGACAGGCTTCCGCACCTCGGCCGAATTCATGAAACACAACCTACTAGAATGGCAGAATTTTGATTTCGTACCGTTGAGAATATAATTAAGCCCCTGGCCAGGGGCTTAATTATATTCTCAACACTAGTGCTTAGTATAAAATTACGCCCCCTGCAATTTGCAGAGGGCGTAATTTTATATTAAGCGGTACAAGAGTAAAAATGCATAATCGATGGTCGGCTTTGCCGACCATCCATCATTTTACCTCGTGGCTGGACGCGGAGTCCAGCCACACGGGGGCAAAGGGGATGGGTGATAGGATGACAGGCTTGCCTGGATCGGCCGAATTCATGAAAAACAACCTACTAGAATTGTTGATTTAATTAGCGCACAGTGTCATGTTCGATTTCGTCTTTAAGTTCTTTATGCAGCAAGTTTCTACGAGTAATCCACCGTTAGCATAGACGCCATAATTCATGGTCTCATCCGCATGGTCAAGGGCAAAATGCCAGATAGCATAGGTGCCTTCGGAGTTCCAGGGCTCGGCTCTTGCATCCACGCAGGCCATGAGCCTGTACATTCTATCCGTCACAAACACTTTGCCGAGATGTTGGATCGTCTTCTGCCGTTCACTCTCTATCAAGGAGTCTACGAGAATTGAATGGCAACCGGTAATGAACAGATCTTCCGTCAGTTCTGGATACTGCAGAGGACTGCACTTATAGAGTCTGTTCTCCGTTCGTTCATTTGTGCCAGGGTTCTGCAGAGAGCCCTGGCCAACAAGGACGACCTTCTTGTATCCATCACGACTCGTCTTCACAAGAGTGCCGTTCTTGAGTTGTTCGACAGGGACATAGGTCTCCTTTCCGTCGACTTGGCAGAGGATTGTAGTGCCTTCCTTGAAGCAGGGATTTGTGGGATATAAATAATAGTTTCCATCTGCATTTAATATATTTCCATTTACATATACTACATTCTGTGGACTTGTACCCGTGCTAGTAGACGCCAGTCTCCAATGAGTATAACCCGATACATTTTGCACAGTATAACCACCATACGCTGTAATCAGATTTGTATTTGCCAATGCATCCGTTTCCGTTGGATAATAAAATACAACGGAGGCGCCCACCGGCTCTGCCAATTCGTTCATGGGCCCCATCAACAGGCGGGGAACATTCTCTGTATGCTGCGTTTCATGGGACAGTCCCTCATTGAACACGAAACCACTGTTGGCACGAATAGGGTAGGCGTGTGAATCCACGATCAGTTCGCCAGGGGAGTCATTGAGGTACACTAAATATGTATTTTCAAAGGTCGATGCGCCCGTATCTATGTGTGGTTTTGTATCTCCCTTGATCCATCGCATGGGGATGGAGGAACCGGCAAGATGTAAGCCAAACCGTGATTGTAAAGTGGCACGGATTGAATCGGTTAAAGGCACTGAAAAATAGACGATGCCAGACGGCCGGGCATCCAAGGACGCCTTGGCCGTACGAACTTCGGGGAGATTGTTCAAATAGGCCACCTCTTCGTCAGAAAGCACATTCGTATAGATAGATGTCATTCTATCTACTATTTAGTATAAATGTAAGCCCATCATCCACATTGGACGGGGGCTTATATTTATACTAAACGGTATGAGTCATATCTGAAGATACAATGCACGAATGTTGGCCGGCTTTGCTGGCCAACCATTATTTTATTTTCAGAGCTGGGCTATAAGGTGTTGCTAAGCAACACCTTAATGAGCCCAGCTCTAGTGTTTCCAGCGCTTGCCGCAGTTCAGGCATGAAATGAAGATAGTCATCGGCTCATCCGCCGATCGCGTCTGCTGTTCATAATAGGTGCATTCACGCTTGCCGCACCGATTGCACTTGTATTCGTCCGTAGCCTGGCTCTTGTTCCCCTCCAGAATCTTCTGTTCCCGAATGAGCTGCTTATCGGCGAGCTGTTGCCAGCGTTCAGGAAACATATCATAGGCACTCATGGATGGAATCTGTGCCAAAGGGAATTCGCCCTCCAGGCATCGCTGCAACAGCCGTTCATTGTGAATCGGAGACTTGGGGTGAATGTTCCAGAGCAGCATTCTCAACTGTACCCGATAGAGATCACAGAACGGAGCGGCCTTCCAGCTCCGAGGAATGTAGTGCTTCTTGGCCAGTTCTGCCACATGATGGAGCAGCGCCACCTCTAATTGGCTAATGTCGGCAGCTGTAAACTTGGGCTCCAGAAACTGCAACTTCTGCAAACAGCCTTCACGGAAAGGGTGTGAGGAGGGGGGAGCCGAGAGATTGATCTCGTCCTTGAATGCATTGGCATCGATCTTGAGGCTCAGCGTCGAGATCTTTTTGCGCTTTGTGAGAATGGGTTCCGCCTCCATCTCCTCCTCGACCTCCTCGTCCAGCTCCTCCCCCTCCCCTTCTTCGTCCTCGCCGCCCGCTTCTTCCTCCTCCTCTTCCTCCTCCTCCACTTCTTCCTCCTCGTCGACCTCCTCCTCTTCCTCTTCGTCCTCCTCTTCGACCTGTGCCCAGTCCTCGGGTGTAAAGGCCAGGGGCGTCGACCAACTCCCCTCTTTCGAGTGTCCGATCAATACTACATCCCCGAAGAGCGCACCCTTTGCAAAGGGCATGACGGACTGATTCTGCGTGGTGGATTTTCCCTTCGTATAGCCAAAGGCCGTCACTTGGATCAATGCGTTGGCCGCAAAGCTGCCAACCAGCTCAGGAACCTCCTTCTTGCGCATATACTTCTGAATTGTTTCAATCGTCAGAGACCCCTCCGCTAATGCCAGAGTGGCCTTGTGTATATCGCCCTTGGCCGTAAGAACCGTTGTAACACAGGTCGGTGGCATTCCTTGTATACTGACTTGAAGGCTTAAATCGCCTTCAAGTTTATAGAAGAGGGGATGTCCGTTCATACATGGTTCAGCTGGAGAACAGCAACAGGCACAAATACAAGCACAAATACAAGCAGTCCCTATATGTGGATTAAAGGTGCTGACTGGTTTCTCCTGGAGCTCAACGGCTACGAGAGTCATGAGATCATGGATGAACGAATAGAGAACGGAGTTCTACGGCAACAGACTCTAAAACGCGGAACAGACTGGGTCGGCCAACACTATTTGGAGACGGATACGGGATCCGCGACTGTTCTGAAGAAGACGGGGAGTGGAATCTGGTTTCGGATCGGCGACAAAGACTATGTCCACCTCTATTCCGACGCGAGCTGGGCAGAGGTTGAGCGATTTCTGAGGGGCTAATAGGATGGATTTCCAAACGCTGGCAATTGTCGGTGTTCTCATTGTTGCCTTTGTTGTATATGTTCAGTACCGTGATCAGATCTATGGAGTAGAGGGTTTTGCCCCTGGCAAAGCGGCTCTCGAAGTCATGCCCGAATCCTATTCGCCTCCGAAGACGGTGACGCCTTCCGGGCCCAATGCTCCCGCCCAGGCCGCGCCGAAGGGCGAAGTGGTTCTGCATGCCGATCCGGCACCTCGGGATCCGCTGGCCGATGACGAGGAGGGGGCGAACGCAGCCCCTAAAATGACCTATCCAGAACGCTCCTTTCGGCCGGCACCGCTCAACGACCAGGTCGGCTTGTCCTACGAGGGGGGTATCGTAGGGCAGACAAAGAACCAGACGAACCAGAATACGCAACGGTTCGGTCTTGACATGGTACAGAATCAGGGGGAGTTCTATGGCGGCGTCTTTGCGAATGACACAGGGTCGGATACGAACTTTTCGGCTTTTTAGAGCTGAAAGGACTTAAAGAAGTGTTCTCATATTGGTATGGGGAAAATGCACATCCATCATTTTACCTAATACAGTCTTAGTTCAGTGGCAGAATGCTTCCCTTCCAAGGAAGTAGCACGGGTTCGATTCCCGTAGGTTGTAACAATCTTATTCTTGAATGGTATATATTCAAGAATAAGATCCCATAGAAAATTCTACTTGCGAGCAAACCGAACCTTGCGTGATGTACGAAATCGCTTGGATCGCCTACGAATCGTTTTTCGTCTGCCGCCGGCTGCCTTTGTTGTTACTTCCCGATCATATTTTACATATTTAACAATAATATTTGGAGTTCCAGGGATAGGTCGCTCTTTTGATAAATCCTTTTCTACAATGGGTTCTATATAATAATGAACAGTATTTGGAAGTGCTCTTGCATCACCTGTATAAGTTGTAACACTGCCTGCTGTATTTTTACCAGCCTTGGGAAACTTGATTCGGCCGATAAATTCAGTAGTAGCGCCATCAATATGTAGAAATACAAAACTGAGTGCATTTGCCTTTTCTTCCAGTTTTGAGACATCTAAATTAACATGCAAGGTGCCCTCGGGTGTATAGCGATATGCAGTCGGCAAAAACCCCTGGGGGGCATGCCCATAGATATTATAGGCAATGGTCGTGGGGCCACTGCTGACCCTCTTAATTTTCTGCCCTTTCTGCCGACCAATCCATCCAAAGGTGCCACCCCCCAACTGCACTTCAATATCGCGTCGATCACTGGTTGCAACTTTCTGCAATCCAACAATGGGTGAAGTTTCTGCAATTACACCGCTGTCTGCAGGGAATTGTGCATCTACACCCGCAGTCATATGGACATATTTATTTATTAAATCATTTATTTCTTCGTCGGCTGTTGCAGAATTATAATTGCGATCTCGGAGCCCCTGAACAGTCTCTATCAGTCGATTCTTCTCATCTTCAATCTCATTTAGAACAATTGACAACATTGCATCTGGCATATCCTCTGTTACTTGAAATCCAAACGGGGAGGTCAATCGATTCCCTTTTATGGTTCCATCGGGCATCCCTGCATGCGACATAATTCCTGTTTGCCCATTAATTCGAAAGGATGCAATCACATGGCATTGACGAAGATAGGTCAGATAGAGACCATTAAATGGTTCTAAGAACTCTGGCAAATCATCCCAATGAAACGACATGACCATTTGCATTGTACAGATGAGCTTTGCGTATAGCGCCTCTGGTATTTCACCTAGAATCGCATTCAATTCGTGTTTCATCATATCCAGAGGCGCCCCCAGTGTTTTTCCATACATGATATTTACACGCGCTTCAATATCACCACCGGTATATGCCGCAGTAATTGCCGGCATAGAATCTGTCCACGCTTTTAGTACATCTAGCAGATATTCGGGAGGATGTGTTTTGCGAAAACGAAACGGTTCAGCAAGCCGTGCCAGTAGCCCATGCATATCTGCGATTCCAGTCCAAGGAAGTCCATCCTCGGCCTGAATAAACAGCTCGATCCCCATGCGAATCTTGTTAAAGTCACGATTACCCCCAATTAAGAGCACACGATCCGGATAGGTATCCTTTAATCGAATCATGGCCTGTAGAACACGAATAGAGTAGGCTTCATTGTCGAGCAAATCACCCAAGAAACCAATCGCCACATCTCCTTTGAGTCCAATTAGAAGACCGTCGGCGGAGAATTCGAACTTTGAGTGAAGCAGATCAGAGATTGCATTCTTATCCCAATCCCGAAACGGATTGCCCCCCTCTTCGTCCGACCAGCAGAAGAGTTCTGTGAAATTATAATCCGGGATCGGCATTTACTAAATGGACATAATTAAATACGGTCAAAGTGGACTTTGCGCCGTGTCTTCCTGTGCTTCTTGTGGCTCTTCTTGTGCTTGCGGCTGCGACCTCGGCCACGCCCTCTATAGCGGATGATTGGCACTAATTCACGGTGGATATAAATAATTTGTTCTCCCGCATCGACATGCGCATCGTACTCCTGTTGAGTGCGCGCTACTGCCATACCTCCATAAAAACTGTCAGGCGTACGTACTGGTGTATGCGACGCTGCACCTTCTGGTGTATATGCGCCAGCCCCTCCTGGTGTATATGCGCCAGCTCCTCCTGGCGTATATGCACCAGCCCCTCCTGGCGTATATGCAGCCGATGCGCCTCCTGGTGCAGCGGCAGATGCGCCTCCTGGTGTTTCTACTCGTACATAGTCGGATAGATTTATGATTGGAGAATTCGCAGCAGGACTTGCTCCTGCCCCTCCTGCTCCTGCTTCTGGACTTGCAAAGAGTGCTCTAACCGTTTCATTACGAGAAGCTGCACCTGTACCTGCAGCTGCACCTGCTGCTGCAGGTACAAGTGCAGCACTGGCAGGGGGGCCACGGATAGGGGCTGCACGATGCGCATTAGGTGTACGGGAATTATTAGGGGCTCCGCGTTTACGCCCAGCATTTCCACGCTCAGCTTTTCCAGACATCTCTCTACTTATCACCAATATAAAGCGCCAGCACATCTATCAGTAGAATGCACGCCACCAAGCCTCGGGAAGACCGCGATTCCGCTGCAAATGCTACACATTCGCAGCGAAATAGGGATCATGCTGTTCACCATGACCGCGAAGGAAACAAACGCATTCCCCGTTTTGCTCGCCTCGAAACTAGTCATGTCGAGGCGATCGAAACTTGTGTTCGTCGCTTCCCCGTTCTCGGCAATCGCCTCGAAGTCCATCTGCCCGGGCACCGGGCGCGCCAAATCTTTGAGCGAGAGAAGCTCGTCGTCTGGCCAAAGTTCGATCGACGCCCCGCCTGTTTCCTGTTCTTCTTGGAAGGATTTGCCCCGTGCTTATGGGATCCCTCCAGGCAAGAGGGTCTGACCTTTCGCTGGATCCTCCCTCCGGGATTTGGCTGTGGAGCCACGGTCTGCCTTGCCAACCTTCTGAAAGGGGAATCCGTTCTCCAGATCGAGGATCTCCTCGTCTACGAGGGCAAGGATCTCTGGACGACGAATCCGTTCTCGGAACGCTGGAATCAGCTCAAACACTTCTGGAACCGCTTGCCTGCAGAACAGCCCTTGCTAGCCATTACACCCCGCATCGTTAGTCCTGTTTCCTTGGCAGACTGGGATCAAACCTATGATGCCTCTCTCTCCTGGATCATTCAGCCCGATTCCGCGCGAAGCCAGCGGTTCTACTGGTGGGATTCCGTGACTCCGAAGAAGGAGAACACGTATCGGCCGCCGACGTTGGTTCGGGCACCCGAGATTCAGGTGCAGATCTGTGCTCTGGCCAAGCCGTATACCAAGATCGGGCTCCCCGATGCGTATCAATTGGAAGCCGGTGACAACTCCTTTATTGGCATTGCCTCGATTGCCACCATGGCGCTCTCGCAGCAGTTGCGATCTTTGAAGGAGGCACATGTGGAGGTTATATGGAACGAGGAGTTCCGCAAATACCAGATCACAAAGGTCTTGCCCGAGGAGACGCCTGTCTCGGCTGCGTCTTTTTTTAGAAAGGCCTAAGTAGAGGATGGCGTCAAAACGATCATCGCGCCGAAAGCTACGGCGCTCTAGGAAACAGCAGAGGGGCGGGGGCTACGTAGACAATCCTGCCAATTCGATTATTCCTGGCCAGGTGGTTCACGCAAAGTACGATGGCGTTGGCATGGATTGCGCGGGAAGTCCTCAGAGGGCAGGAGCGTTGGACGGCATTGGAATGCTGCGGTCTCCAGGCGGCCTCCCTGGGCTTTCCAACGGCCTCATGAGCGGCGGTAGGCGTCGGGGTGGCGGGCAGCTGGGAAGTGGCGGTGTTGTTACAGATCCATATGGTAAGAATATCATTCGGGGCGGTAGCTACTTGGGGGTGGGCGTACAGGACGGAGAGATGCCGAGTCCTGCGTCAGGATTCAAGCCAGCCGGTGAACTCCCCAAGGATCC
>Ga0209084_1000384_pt1 | contig 41161 bp, 30 predicted proteins | sample C_130820_MF_Meta_FD_187309 | JGI IMG/M metagenome (GOLD analysis project Ga0209084, IMG submission 187309) | Freshwater microbial communities from Lake Croche, Canada to study carbon cycling - C_130820_MF_MetaG (SPAdes) (version 2) | ecosystem: Environmental > Aquatic > Freshwater > Lake... | reverse complement strand
AGCGGCTTGGAGAACGGCACCAAGTACACGTTCACCGTCAGTGCTCTGAATGAAGCGGGTTTCTCGCTCGCCTCGATTGCCTCTTCGGCGGCGACACCGTCGGCGCCGCCCGGAGCGCCCCGGATCACTGCGTTGGTTCTCGGAATTGCCAGCGCCACTGTGTTCATCGCGGCGCCGCTGAGTAACGGTGGAGCCTCAGTGACCAGTTACACGGTTACCTCCTCACCGCTTGGAAAGACCTGCACCGTCGCCACCGCCACGAGCTGTGTGGTCACCGGGCTCACCAATGGTGACTCGTACAGCTTCACGGTCACGGCCACGAACATCTCAGGCACGGGTATCGCATCGGCTCGTTCGGACATCGGTACTCCAACTGCCCCGCCCGGAGCTCCGGGCAGCCCAACGGCAACACCGGGAGCCTCATCGGCGACAGTGGCCTGGGTCGCCCCGACCGACTCCGGCGGTGCTGCGATCAGCGGCTACATCGTCGCAGCCTCAAGTGGATCCACGTGTTCGACTGAGGGTCTCAGCTGCACAGTGACCGGCCTGCCAAACGGAGTGAGCGTCACGTTCTCGGTGCGGGCGATCAACTCGGCCGGAACGGGTGCCGCCGCAACCACAGTTGCAATTTCGCCATCAACGGTTCCCGCCGCTCCCGCTGCCCCGACCGTTGTCGTCGGTGATGGTTCTGCAACCGTGTCCTGGGTTGCGCCCGATACCGGTGGACTGGCGATCACCAGCTTCACGCTCCTCACCTGCAGCGGTAGTTCGTGTTCCTCAACGTCGATCGACGATCCCTCACTCAGGTCCACAACAGTGACGGGTCTCAGTAATGGGGCGCAGTATCTGTTCGCTGTTGTAGCGAGTAATCTGAACGGTCAGGGCGCGCAGTCCCCGAATTCGCTCGCCGTGACCCCACTCCGGCCCACTCCGGCGACTCCGGTGATCACATCGGCCGCCGGCGGTCGGCAGTCGGCGACGATCGCGTGGTCGGTTGATATAGCGAACACCCCCGCGGTGAGCTTCACCGTGACCGCTGGAACCTTTACCTGCGTCACAACGGCATTCAGCTGCACGATCACCGGGCTCTCAGCTGGCATCGAATACTCGTTCACGGTCGTCGGCACGACAGCAGGCGGCGTTTCCTCCTCCCCATCGGCAGTGGCGAAGGCCACACCGATCTCCGGACCGACGGGACTCAATGCTCTTCCTGGTGACGGGAGACTCACTGTCTCGTGGTCAGCGCCATTGAACCTCGGCGGGCTCACCATCTCGGGCTACAAAGTCACCTCCACTGGTGGGACTGATTGCACGACGGATGTCTCGACGCGTTCCTGCGTTTTCACCGGGCTGAGCAATGGAACGCAATACGCGTTTGTCGTCTACACGAAGTACACCGATGGTTCGATTGATGCAGGCACCGAGCCGCTGTTCGGTGTTCCGTCTGCGGTCCCGAGCGCGCCATCCATCGTCGGTGGTTCTGCAAACGAGAGCCAGGTGACTCTCTACTGGGTGCCGGGTGGATCGGATTCGCCGATCACCGGCTACAGCGTGGTCGATTCCACAGGGACGTACGGCTGCGCAGTAACAACCACCTCATGCACCGTCACCGGGATTCCCTCGGAGTCGCAGCTGTTCTTCAAGATCAGGGCGACGAACTCGGTCGGAACAGGCGCGTATTCCTCCTTGTTCACCGCGCCGAAGACCGAACGGTTCAAGTGTCTGACTCCGCAGAACGCCTCGGTGGTGCCGGCAGCTGGCGGGTTCACGGCGTCATGGACCTTCAACCCCGGTCCCATCCCATCGGGGTATGGGGACAGTCGCAGCTCCCCCGCTTATAGCTGCTCGGTAGGGGATTCTCCGAAGTCTGGCGTCACTCGAGTCGCCTCAGTGCGGATCCAGTCCTTGGATGCGATGGGTGAAGTGACGGCGACATATGACAAGTCGTATCCCTTCACACATGGCTCCGAGTCTCTTGCCAGCATCACGCGAACTGATGTTCCCCCCGGCACCTATCGAGTGGGTATTCAGGAACAACCCGTCACGATTTACAACTCTGTGGGCCGGAATTCCTACGTGATTTTCACTGTGACAATCGGGCAGATTCCGAACTCACCGACGAACGTCTCCGCAGTCGTGAGGGGTGGATCGGGCAGCAACCGCGGCGTCACGGTTTCTTGGAGTGCGCCGACCTCTGGGGCGGGAGTGCTTCAGTACGTCGTGACGTCAAACCCGGGAGGACTCACCTGTGCAACCGCATCGACGTCATGTGTTGTCTCGGGTCTCTCGAGTAACACCAGTTACACCTTCACGGTTCAGTCAGCGAACGGTTGGGGGCGAAGCGCTGCTTCGACAGCTTCTTCGAGTGTGAATACGGGTGCGCCGACAGCCCCGAAGGCTCCCGGTGCAGTGACCGGAACTCTGAGTACAACAACAGCGGGAGCGGTCGACGTTTCGTGGACCCTTCCCAGTGGCAGCACCACGGCGGACAACCTCCAGTATGCGGTTACATCAACTCCCGCTGGACTCTCTTGCGTGGCGTTCGCGCTCACATGCCGCATCGTTGGGCTTCAAGCGAATACGTCGTACACCTTCACTGTGAAGGCCGCTCAAGGTGAGCTTTGGAGTGTCAACTCCGACGCCTCTGGCACCGTGAAGTGGACGCTCGTCCCGGCTGCGCCGGTGCTGGTCTCCGCGGTACGGGGCGATGGACGAGTCACGGTCACCTGGCTTGCAGCGGTTACTTCGAGCAATGGCGCGATAACCGGATACACCGTCACCGCCACACCCGGTGGGGCAATCTGCTCAACCACAACAGCTTTGACTTGCTCAGTCGAGCGATTGACCAATGGTGTGAGTTACTCATTCGCCGTGACCGCAACCAGTGCGGCGGGAACGAGCCTGGCATCAAGCGCGCTCACGGCTGTCCCCGCCAAGTTACCGAGCGCTCCTGGCACAGTCACTGCCGTCCCTGCGAACGCATCGATCACCGTGAGCTGGATCGCCGCCTCGGCGAACGGATCGGACGTGACGCAGTACACCGCAGTGGCCGTCGACGCGGTCGGCGGAGTCACCAGATCCTGTGTCTCCACCACCGGCGCTGCCACACGCTGTGTCATTGTCGGCCTCACGAATGGCGTGGCGTACACGGTCTCGGTAACGGCGACCACCGCTGTTGGCACCGGACCGTCTGCATCAGCGGCAAGCACAGTGAAGCCGGCAGCTCCCCCCGGCGCACCGATCATCAGCGCAGCCACCGCCGGCGCCGGTTCGGTCACAGTCACATGGTCGGCACCCGGATCTGACGGCGGCTCACCAATCACCTCGTACACCGTTGTCTCCACTCCAGGAGGTGTGTCGGTCACCACGGCTTCGGGCACGCTGCGATCCGCTGTCGTTTCGGGGCTCATCTCTGGTGTCAGCTACACATTCACGGTCAAGGCCACCAATGCAACCGGACCGGGTGCATCCTCGTCGGCCTCCTTGCCCGTGATCCCGGTGCTCACCCCGCCGGGCACGCCGGTGATCTCGAGGCTTGCCTCCCGGTCACAGACCACATTGGAGGTCCTGTGGACTGCGCCGTTGGCAAATGGTGCGCCCATCACGGCCTACACCGTGACCTCGATGCGTGGAACCACAGCTGGACCCGGATGTGTCACGACCGGAGCGCTCTCCTGCACGGTCGAAGGACTGACAGCAGGGATGAGCTACACGTTCTCGGTTACCGCAACCAATGCCGCTGGTTCTGGCCCGGCTGGGTCGAAATCGGCGACGGTAGGCCTGCTCTTCAGCCCAGTGTCGTCCAACGGGTTGTATTTCCTCCCGAAGATGCTGCAGGCAGATTCAGTGGTCGGTGCGGCAACTGGCATCACCCGCATGGTCATCGGTTGGGACTCGACTCGGGCAATTTCGCTTTCGAACCAGAAAGCAACCGCCACATCGAAGACGGTGAGTTGGACGGCGCCGGCCGCCGATGCAACCAAGGCTCCTATTGTCGGATACGTCGTGGAACGCGCACTGAGCGACTCCACCTATGAACTCGTCTGTGTCACCTCGTCGACCTCGTGTTCTGCGACCGGGCTGACCAACGGCGCGACCTATGCCTTCCGAGTGACGCCATTCACTGGTGGTGCGCTGCCGGTCTTCATCGTGATGAATACGCCGGATGATTGGAACGCAACGGCTGCCCCCGCGTCACCAAGCACAACGACAACGACTTCGGGAACATTCACGATGGCCGCTCCCACCGGCCTCATGGTGTTCGCTGGTCGGACGACTGCGACGATCGCCTGGGTTGCTTCTTCCGGCTCGGTGGCCGGGCAGCAGTATCTGGTCGCTGATCCGACAAATTCCTACTCCTGCCTCACCTCATCCACGTGGTGCACGATTTCCGGTCTCGCCGCTGGCGTCGCCGTCACCTTCGTCGTGACCCCTGTGCTGGCGCTGACCTCCGGGGCGTCGACCACCTACCAGGTCGGTACCTCCTCGGACTCCGTGTCGGTCACGCCATCGGCATCAGGGTTTGACGCAACAGTTGCCATTGACCCTGCGCACAACTTGACCGGTATCAGGATGACCCGGTGGAGTGCCGACCTTGCGACGGTGCTGCGGGCCCAACTGGTTCTCGACTCGGCGGCGACGCAGCTGCTCTCGGTCGAATACATCTGGTGGGGCGCCACAACCGCCGCTGGTGCGTGGAGCCTGACGCCGATTGCCGTTCCCGCCCAGCCGAACTACGTGTACGTCACCAGCAACTCGACCACCTCGGTCAAGATCACCTGGCCAGCTCCGGCCGATAATGGTTCGCCGATCACTGGCTATGTCGTCACTGCGTCTCCGGGTACTGCAACATGCTCCACCACGGCGACCTCATGCGTGATCTCAGGCCTCACTGTCGGCACCTCCTATGTCTTCACTGTGGTCGCCACGAATTCGCTCGGGTCCTCGCTGGCATCGCAGCCGACCAGCAGGATCGTTCCCCAGATTCCGCCGATCACCCCGAAGGCACCGTCACCGCAGACCGTGACTGCAGTCAGTGGCATCAGCAGTGCCTTCGTCTCGTGGACGGCCCCGAATCTGAACTACGGAGCTTCGATTCTCCGCTACGAGATCCGCAGTGTGAGTCAATCCCGTCAATCAGGGCAGTTCTATGACTCGGTTACGCACACATGCATAACCACCGCGCTCTCCTGCACGATCACAGGGCTCACCAACTCTCTGAGCTACTGGTTCGATGTCCGGGCAATCACCCATGACGACAACGCCACACCGTCTGGAGAAGTGGGTTCCACCGACGTGCGATCCAATCAGGTCAAGATCGGGTACCTCGCGGTTCCTGATCCGCAGGTCCCTGATGCTCCCGGGGCAGTCAACGTCGTCTCGGTCCCAGCCGATCCCGCAGCGATCGCCACGAACAGTGCAGTGATCACTTGGTCGGCGCCGGATGCTCGGGGGGACGTGATCATCGGGTACCGGGTGCTTCCGAGTACTCACTCTGCTGCGGGAACAGCGGTCGATGTGATCACGGAGAAACCGGCACTCGCATGCGAGACCACATCGACGACCTGCACGATCGCGAATCTCGAAACGAGCAAGTCCTACACATTCGCTGTGATGGCCATCAACCGAGTCGGTCGGTCGACGGCGGCTACTTCCGTCGTGATCCAAGCCGGCGTGGCCAGCGGAACAGCGATGACGGCACCAACCAACACGGTGACGTTCTTCGGTGCAGATCCGGTGAAGGTCAGCGGATCGATCACCTGCTGCACGGTGTCAGGGTCGAAGTTGAGCGTGTCGGGCAGCCTCACCACTGATTCGTTCTCCGCCAGAGTTCGCACAACCGAACTCAAGAACATCGTCATGACCTGGCGGGCTCTGGCCACTGAGACCGAACCGGCTGGGTGGTCCGGTGTGGCCGATGTCGTGCTCGGCTTCGGCATCACGGTGCGTGTGAAAGTCACCGCCTATGCGGGCCCGCTCGACTGGACACTCACCGCAGTCGCAACCAACTTCGAGCCGGGGCGGAACCGTCGGATCGCTCCGGGGCTCAGCCTGCCCGATTTCTCCTTCGGGGGCACCTTGGTGGCCGTCGGCGGCACTGTTACTTCGACCCTCAGCGCCAGCATGGCCGATCTTGTCTTCGTCACGGGAGTTCTGAAACTGAGGTCGATCGCAGTCACATTGGCTGATTCCTGCCCGAAGCTTCCATCAGGGACGGAGTACGTCTGCCCCACTGGTACGAACGGCGCGTTCCTGATTCTTTCGGGAAGTCTTGAATTGACCGTGGCAGGCAAGGCCTACACGGCTTCCGGTCTTGTAGTGCTTGGTCTTACAACGTTCTCATTGGTAATGGCCGCGCAACTCTCGGACATCACCATCGCCAGTGGCGTGAAACTCACCGACACGACAGTGACCTACCGACTTCCGAGTCTCATGCCTGACGTTGATCTTCTCGGGGTGGCAAGCGCACCCTCGGCGCCGCGGTCGGTTACTGCAACGACGGTCTTGTCCGATGGCACGGCCACAGTGTCCTGGCAGGCGCCTGAGAACACTGGCAGCTCAGATGTCATCGGATACAAGGTCACGGCGATGCCAGTGCTCGATCAGAAGGGTGACGGCGTTACTGCGAGTCCTGACCCGGTGGTTTGCGTCTCAGCTCCCGGCAACTTCACCGTCACCCGCCAGATCATCGCTGAGGGCTCGCCATATGCAAAGGCCAATCCTGATCGTGTCGGCAAGGCGACGAATATCACCACGATCAACCTGTTCTGCGCGATGTCCGGGCTCGATCCGCATACCCAGTACGTCTACTCCGTCGTCGCGTACAACGTCGTCGGTGAGGGAAGCCCGGGCACCTCGAGTACCTACGGCAGTCTTGTTCTCGACCCGAAGATCGTGGAGAACGCCGGGTCGATTCTGACGATCAGTGGCGGACTCTCGGTCACCAGCCTCGGCCTTGATATTCGGGTCACCGTCCTGAATGTCCGCTCGGCGACAGGTGCAGCCGATGGCGTCAGCGGATGGGCAGTCGTTGCAACGGTCTCAGTCGACAAGGCCGGGTCCCTGCGTGACGCAATCCATGCATCTGGATCGCTCACTGTGGCGCTGCTGACGCTTCCTGGCACCGTCACACTCGGTGGGGTCCAGGTAGAGGTCCCGAACACGCCGACGATCCTCATTGGTGCATCGGTCGATCTCGATGCGTCGGTGCAGAAGGTGCTCAACGGCGTGCAATCCCTTGCTGGCATCGTGGCCTATTCACCCGCCACCGGTCAGTTCACAGTGAGTTTGGCTATGACCACCGGTTGGAAGACGAAGGTCGGCTCGGTGACCCTCACGTTCATGTCGACGTCGATCAAGATGAAGGGCTCGCTCGGTTCGGGAGGAGCGGTGAAGCTCGATTCGCTCGAGGTCGTTGAGGTCGGTTCGGTGTCGATGCCCAACGGCGGCTCCTCGATCTCGATAAGCGCTTCCCTCGGCGGTCGAATCGACTTTTCCGTCGGTACCGCCTTCACTGTCGGGATAACCCTCACACCGGGAACTGGCGCTGACGCGGTCTGGCCGAACATGTTTGCGATGAAGGGCTTCGATCTCCTGGCAGCGAGTTTCTCTGTCGGCTTCGCAAATGGCTATCCGTCACTGGGAATCTCGGGAACCGTGAGATTGCCGGCAAATATGACGAAGATCATGGGTGGCTCCGCTGCTGCTGTCGTCACCGTTTCAGCGAATCTTTCGCTCTCGGAATTCTGCATCGCCATCGACGTCGCAGCCGAGGACGGGGTCTCGAATGTTGTGAACATTGGCAACGGTGCGCTCACGGCCTCGCATGTGGCGTTCACATTCGCTCCGGCTGGCTGCACCATTGGTGTCGGTGAACAGGCCGCCACCTATCCGGCTGGCAATCTGTTCTCCTTCACTGGGTCGATCATGAAGACGGCCGTGAGTGTTCAGATCAGCATCACCTATGTCGGGGCCAGTGTGACCCTGAGCGGCACCGCCACGGTCGGGGCGATCACGCTTGGTGAACTCAAACTCGATGCCACCACGATCGAACTCACGCTCACTGACGCTCCGGGAGGCACCGAGCACTTCAAGTTCTCGGGTGGAGCAACACTCTTCGGAGTCAAACTCTCTGTCTCTGCTTCCGCCGATTACACGCTTGGCACCATTTCAGGTGCAGTCAGCGTCACGGCCAGTCTCAGTCGGATGACGGTCGGTGGCTTCGGTCTGGAAGACGTCTACCTGCGTTTCAATCTCAGCACCACGAGCCCACAAGACTTCCTCATCGAATTCGGAGCGAAGGTCCCGCTCCTGCCCGGCGTTCTTGTCTCCGGTTCGGGTCGGATCAGTCCGACGCAGGTCTATGTCACGGTCGACAACAGCATCAAATGGGGCACGTTCTCCGTGACGGCGAAGGGCACCGTGTATCTCGGGGCGTCGAACGGCAGTACGACCTTCAGTGCGTCGGTCACGATGGGCATATCGCTGCTCGATCAGAGTCTGAGTGGATCGCTGCAGATCTCAACCGATGCCAACGGCGCTCACTTCAGCGTCACCTTTCCGTCGCTGTCCTATGCGCCACTGGGATTGGTGGTATTCAGCCTTTACGCGGACTGCACATGGAGCAATTTCCCGGGCGGCGCTGTTATCGGTGGTCGCATCTCAGGTGGCATGAACCTGGGCGTCATCAGTGGAAGCTTCAGCGGTGCCGCATCGTTCGGTACCACCAGCGATGGAAAGCCAATCTTCCTGGTGAACGTCACACTTGACGTGAGCCTCGGCATCTCGTGGATCGCCGAAGTCTCGGCCAAGATTCAGTTCACCAACTGCAACTCAAGCTGCTCCAGTTATGCCTCGCCGGTGTTGAAGCTCTGGGCCTCGACCACATGGCAGGGCAACACCATCGATACTGGATGGAACACGATTTCGCTGGACGGAACGTTCTCGATCTCGGCGTCGGCGAGTTTCGAGAAGTGGAGCGGTATTGCCTATGGCTGTTCGAAATGTGAAGACCCGGGTAGTGCCGGGCTCCTGCGCTGGCAGGCGTACTTCAAGGGCTCGGCGAGCTTCACCTTCTCCTCCGCTGGCTCGTTGTCAACGAATATCAGCGCATCGGCCGAGATTCAGCAGGGGGCTTCCAAAGGCACCTGCACGCACAAAACCATTGGTATCTGTGACAAGACTGACTACAGCTGGGGTTCGTTCACGAAGTTGATCGGTGTTTCCATAAAGATCGATTCGGACGGACGCCTCAAGAGCAGTTACGCAGGCCGCGACTACGGAGCCTGACGCTCGGAACGCACTGAGGAATGGCTTTCGCTGACCGGAAATCACTCGCCACGCCCACCTAGGATCTGACCCCAATGGCCACGAACAAGCAGGACAAACAACGTCAGCAGAAGCTGCAGCAGCACAACCAGGCACGGGTTGTGGCTGAGGCCACTGCCGCCCAAGCTGCCCAGCGCCGTCGGCTCATGATCATCGCCGGCAGCGTCGTTGCTGTGCTGCTCGTGGCCACTGGTGCCTTCGCCCTCACCCGTGGTTCGTCATCATCCCCATCGGACCCCGAAGCTGCCTCGGGCACGCCGGTCACCACCATCAAGTCCGCCAAGACTTCCGCACTTGGCGATGACTGCGTGGCCCGCACCGGCACGCTTCCGGCCGGTTCGCCGGAGGTCTATGTGCCGGTCGGTCCTCCGCCCACCGAACTTCAGATCACGGATCTCGCCACTGGTTCCGGGGCCCCGGTTGCCGCAGACGACACGGTCACGGTCAACTACACCGGGGTCGCCTGTTCCACCGGTGCGGTCTTCGATTCCTCGTACACCTCGGGCCAGCCCGTGGCCTTCCCGTTGGCGAGCGTCATCAAGGGTTGGCAGAGCGGTCTGGTCGGCATGCTCCCCGGTGGTCGTCGTCTGCTCGTCATCCCGCCCGACCAGGCGTATGGGGCGAACGGCAATACCACCATCGCTCCCGACGAAACTCTCGTGTTCGTGGTTGATCTCGTATCCACGGCGCCAACGCCAGCAGGACAGACCCAGACGTTCACCCCCGGGGTCTCCGAGATCCCGGTCGAGAACGTCACCGTCACGCCGGGTGGCGACACCACAACCACCACGGCGCCGGCCGGCCCGACGACATGCAAACCGTTCGCCGACACGTTGCCCACCGGTGCACCGACTGTTCCGGTTCCCACCGACCCGGTCACGTCCTCGCTCGTGAAGCAGGATCTCGTCACCGGTTCGGGTGCTCCGGTGGCCCCGGGCAGCACGGTCACGGTGCAGTACATCGGCGTGGCCTGTTCCACCGGCAAGATCTTCGATTCTTCGTGGGTCAATGGTTCCCCGGCCACATTCGGACTCAACTCGGTCATCAAGGGTTGGACCGACGGGCTGCCCGGGATGAAGGCCGGTGGTCGTCGACTGCTGGTCATCCCGCCCGATCAGGCCTACGGCCCGCAGGGCACCGGTGGCAGCATCGGCCCGAACGAAACGCTCATCTTCGTCGTCGACATGATCTCGTCGAAGTAGAGGCGGGCTGTTCTCGGTCGGCTTCGTCAGATCCGCATTCAGATCCGGCGATGTCGGCCTCGATGAGTGGTGATCCCTATGAGCACGAGACCACCGAGGAGCAATGCCACACCGCCTCCAGCGAATGGAACTGTGGAGCGAGTGCCCGTGTAGGGGAGCTCACCGGAGGTGCCGGGTTCGACGGGTTCGACGGGATCGATCGGAGCCGTCGCTGCGCCGGAGGTGAGCGTGATGGAGTTGTTCGAGGGGTCAGGGTCGGCGACCGGCGAACTCACCTCACCAGTGACGCTCACCGCACCTTCGGCCACGTCGGTGGTATCGAGAATGACCGTGACATCGATGGACTCGCCCTTGAGGAGCAGCATCGGGAGATCGCAGATCAACGTTGCATCGCAGGTGAGTGGACCACTGAAGGTCGGATCTGCCCCGTGACCCGGGTACGCACCCGAAGCACTGGTGAACACTGCGCCCGGAGGCACGGTGAGTTGCAGAGCGATCGACGTTGCGTTCGATGGGCCGAAATTATCGACCGTGAACTGCCACGCTGTGCCCGGGCCGGCGGCGAAGAGTTCGGGTTCGGTACCGGTGATGGCAAGATCAGCGAACGGCGCCAGCGTGTAGTCGATGGACGCGGCGTTGTTGGCGGTGTTGGAGTCGACGAGCACGGGTGGAGCTGCGGTATCGGGAGACATCGAGTCGATTGCTTCGGCAGTGATACTTGGTGTGGGCGGCACCGAGATCCCACCGCTCACATCGAAGGTGGCAACGAGTGGACGTGACGCGTTGACCAGGATCGGGCCCACATTGCACACCACTGAGGCCGGGTCGGCGGTGGGGTTGCACGCGCCACCGTTGTTCACATCGGTGAGCGTGAAACCCTCGGGCATCGTGAGTCGGACCGGTGTGATCATTGTCGGGGCGATGCCGTTGTTGATGATGTTGAACAACGCACTGCCGGATCCGCCAGGCGCCACCTCTGCGGTGCCGAAGGCGGCGGTCACGGCGATGTCGGCCCACTGGGGTGAGGTCGAACCTTCGATGGTTACCTCGTTGTTGCTCAAGACAGGATCGAATGCCGCGGAGGTGACCGATGCCGTCGTCGAGATCGGGGGCGTGGGTACCGGGGACACGGTCACGTGAATCCCGAATATGCCTGAGCTCTCGCCGGGAGCGATCGGGCCGGCCACGGTGCAGGTGACAACAGTGGTTCCGGAACAGTCAGTCGAAGCCTCGGCAGTGAGATCAGGATCAAGTGTGATCGTCACAGTCATGTCGAGCGCCGTGCTGGGCCCGTGGTTCTCGATGATGAGGGCGTAGACGCCTGACCCACCGCCCACGAATTCGGTGGGGTTCTGGAGGCCGAAAATCTCGAGATCGGTCTGCGGTTGCAGGGTGGGATTGAGCGTCGACGTGTTGTTGCCGAGCACGGGGTCGAAGATGGACGACGCGATGGTGGTGGTGAAGGTCTGCACGCCGCTGGCATCGGGAGCGAAGGCCCCGGAGATCACGATCTCATAGGTTTCGCTGGGAAGGAGGTCAGTGAACGTGCAGGTCATCACGGTTGTCGTGGTGAGGACGCACGCGCTGTCGTCGCTGGTCATCGGAGCGAAGCCAGCAGGCACCGTGACGGTGACGACGGGAGTTGTGGCTGTTGACGGGCCGCCGTTGGAGGCCGATACGTACAGATCGGTGGGCAGACCGGGAACTGGTGAACTCTGCGAGAGTCCGGTGACCACTGCGAGGTCAGCGCGCACATCGACGCTCGAGGCGGCAGTGGCGGAGTTGTTGGCCGCCACCGGGTCGGTGACTGACGGATTCATGGAGGCAGTGCCGGTGAGAGCGAGCGATGCCCCGGAGTCGGTGCGCACCACGCCGGTGATGACCAAGTCGCCACTGTTGTTGCTGAACGCACCGCCGGTGACGTCGAGGAACCCGATGCCGCACTGGATACTGGTGGCTCCGTCCACGGTGCAGGAGTCGGGAACCCCGGTGATCTCGTAGTTGGCAGGGATCGGGATATCGAGCAGGACCCCATGGGCCACCGAGGGGCCGAGGTTGGTGACCTTGAACCCGAAGGTGGCAATACCGCCGGGATCCACCGAAGGAGCTACTGCTGACGCCTCTACCGAAAGATCAGCAGTGGGGTTCGTGACATCGCTCACCACATCGGCGTTGTTGCCGCTGTTCGGATCAGTGGTGGAGGTGGAGACCACAGCCGTGGCGAACATGGTGGCCGACACTCCGGCGTTCACCACGCCGGAGATGGTGGTGGTGGCCGAAGCCCCCGAACTGAGCGAACCGAGTGAACACGTGAACGTGCCCGCAGGGGATTCCGTGCAATTGCCCGGGGCAGTTCTGGGCGCATCGAGCTTCGAGGGATCAACAGTGATGACGACCTGTGCTCCGGCCGCGACCGATGGTCCGTTATTGGTCGTGGTGAAACTCCAGGAACCGGTGGTGCCGGGAACGAGCGGAACCGGTGAGACTGAACCGACCACGGAGAGATCAGCAGCGGGTCGCACCACGATGGAGCGGGCGGCCACGTTGTTGAGCGTGTTGGGATCAGCGATAGGTCCGGTGACCTGCCCATTCACGGTGAGCGTTCCGTCCACCGTCGCCAGCACCAGCAGTCGGTACGACGTGAAACCGTTGGCGGTCATGGTCGGCACCGGGCAGGTGACCACCCTTGCCGCTGCGGTGCATTCGGCACTGGAGACGAACGACAGGCCCACCGGCAGCGAGATGGTTGCTGTGCCGCCGGAGGTGGTGGGACCGGCGTTGGTGACCACTACGGGTAGGGAGATCTCGGTGCCGGCCAGCGGTGAGGTCGTCACCAAGCCGAACCCGATGGCCAGATCGGCCGAAGCGGTCACGTTCACGGTGACTTTGGCCTCGTAGGTTCCGCCATTCGCGCTGGCCCGGTAGGTGAAGGTATCGGTGCCGGTGAATCCCGGCACTGGCGTGTAGGAGATCGCCGAACGGGCATTGATGGCGAATGCCGAGCCGTGGGCAGGTGTGGTGACTCCCGTGATGGTCTTCGCCGTACCGAGGTCGTTGGCCAGTGCAGCAATGGTGATCGATCTGGATTCGGTGGTGTCTGCTGTGTCATCCGCGCCGACCGGCAGCACATTCACCGTGGAACTCGCACTCGAGGTGTTCCCTGCGATGTCGCGCATCGTGTACGTGAACGATGCCGCTCCCGAGAATCCGGCAGTGGGGGTGAACTGCACCCGGTTGCCGACGATGACGGCGGTGCCGCCCGAGTTGGCGTCGATCGAGACGAGGCTGAGCCCGGCCCCGACATCGTTACCGAGCACGTCGATGGTGACAGCAGAGCCGGCATTGGTGGCGATCGTGTCAGAACAGGCACCGGCAGTGAGCGAGAACTCGATGTCGTCCAGCAGGTTGCCCGAGCTCGGATTGGCCGTGGTGGTTCCGTCGGATTCGAAGGCGAATCGCGTGGTGGTCTGACCGGCGGGCACGGTGTAGCTGCCGCTGTGTACGGTCCAACCGTTGCGATCGGGCCCGATGAGATTGGCTGTGAGTCTCGGACTCCGATAGGCCAAGTTCGAGCCCGGCACACCGATACGCACCCACATCGACTCGCCGTTACGTTCGGTCGCCTTGTGGGCGATTCGCCACACCATGGTCGAACCGGGCACGGTGGCGGCGTCTTGGTACAGGGTTCCCGGCAGCAGCGCGTTGAGTTCGCCGATCTGTGAGCCGCTGTAGGCGGTCACACCATTGAACGGGGTGTTCCACATTTCCACGATGTTCTCGGCGGTGTTGCGCCACACCAGCCCGGGCGTGTTCACGTCAACCTCGGCGTAGTAATTGGCCCGGACCCTCGGCGTCTCGAAATCACCGTTGCGCAATCCGATGGTGGTGCCGCAGTTGGGCGACTGGGTCGGCGCAGCGTCGGCGGTTGAGATGACGCCGACTCCGGCTGCTACCGCGATGAGTGCAGCGACGACCACCAACGAAGCATGACGACGGAATCGAGGGAAGAACATCGTTCGATCGTAGGCGCTGGGGGCGCGTCCGGACCTACTTCTCGGGCCGCCGGAAACCCCGAGCCCGACTGCGCTGTCGTCGGTTGATCAGGTCTCGGTTGATCAGGACTCGGCTGATCAGGACTCGGCTGGACGCTGCATCGTGGCCGTCTGGATGAAGATCCCCTCGGCCCTCGCTGTCACCGTGCCATCGATGCTGATCGTGCCATGGGTGAAGACCTTGCGACCCTCCACCCGATCGATCCAGCCCTCGAGCACCAGTTCGGTATCGATGAACGTCGGCTTCTCGTAGCGAACAGACAGCGTGCCGGTGAACCCGCCGAGGCCGTGGCAGACATTGGTGGCACCGAGCAGTTCATCGAACACCAAGGCGATGACGCCGCCATGCACCATGCCGGGAGGACCGTTGTACGTAGCGCCGAGATTGGCGGTGCCGTGGAGACGTTCGCCATCGAATTCGAATCGCGCCATCGGTGAGATGGCGTTGAGCGGTCCGACCACGGGGGAGAAGGGGAAGAACTCGCTCGGGTTGGTTCCGGCGAGGCCTTGCGGGCCGGTGTTGACGTTGCTGCGGGCCCCTTGCATCGGCATGCCGTTCTCGCGATACGGGATGAGTAGATCGGCGGCCTCAGCAGCTAGTGCCGCGGCACGCTTCAGGATGTTCTCGGGGGCGTTGACCCGACGGATGCCGGCGATGAGGCCGCGGGTGGCATCGGCGAGATCAGCATGCGCGTCGGGCTCGTCGACAACCCAGCCGGGCATCTCGGTGAAGTCGAAGGAACTCATGCGTTGTACGCCGAGGTCGGATCGGGATCGCTGGCGCCCGGCAGACCCGGTTCGATGCGGCCGGTGAGCCAACCACCGTCGACCACCAGTTCGGTGCCGGTGATGTACGAGGCATCGTCGCTGGCAAGGAACGCAACGGCACTGGCGATTTCGTTCGGATAGCCGATGCGGGCGATCGCCTGATGCGTATAGGGCACGGTCTCGAGCGCTGGATGATTGATGGGGTTGCCCATCACCGTGTTGACGCCACCGGGGTGCACCGAGTTCACCCGGATGCCGTAGCGGCCCCATTCCATCGCTGCGGTCTTGGTCATGCCGCGGGTGGCGAATTTGGAGGCGGTGTAGGAGATGAGACCGTTCTTCGAGGACATGCCATCGATCGAGGAGATGTTGACGATTGCGCCACCGCCGGCCTCGCGCATGGCGGGCATCACGGACTTCATACCGAGGAAGCAGCCGACCTGGTTGATGTTGATGACCGCCATGTACTGCTCGAGCGTGGTGTCCTCGATGGCCGAGGGGCGGATCACCGCGGCGTTGTTGACGAGCACATCGATACGGCCACCGAACTCGACGGCGCTGGCGATGAGCGCAGCCCAGTCGGACTCATTGCTCACGTCGATGTGCACGTAACGGGCGGCGGCACCGATATCGGCAGCAACAGCTTCACCCTCGGCGTCGAGCACATCGCCGAGGATGACCTTGGCGCCCTCGGCTGCGAACAGGCGGGCCTCGGCCTCACCTTGTCCCCGGGCCGCACCGGTGACGATCACAACTTTCCCATCGAAACGACCCATGATTCCCTCTCGAACGCGCAGTGTGGATTGAGCGACACCGGCTCCGATGTCCGCGGCGACTCTAGGCGAGGTCATCAAGAACACCGTCCGAGGAGTTTCGGGTCAGGCCACCGCCAGCACGACTGCGACGATCACGCCGAACGCAGCGATCACGGGACGAAGCACACGAGCGGGTAGGCGGCGGGCCACATGAGAGCCGCTCCAGCCGCCGAGCAGGCTCATCGGCGCCATCACGGCCACCATCCACCAATGGACCGGTCCGAACAGGGCGAACACCACGAGAGCGAGGAGATTGATGGCGAGCGACAGTGCACCCTTGAGCGCATTGGTGTGCTGCAGGCTCTTGTCCAGGAACACCCCGAGCACGGCGAGCAGCAGTACGCCGAGGCCTCCGCCGAAGTAGGCGCCGTAGGCACCGGCGACGAAGGTCGACAATGCCAGAGCGGTGAAGCTGCGGGTGAAGCCATCGTGCGGGCGACTCAGCACCCAACGCTGGATGCGCGGTTGCAGCACCAGTAGCACTGAAGCCAGCAGCACGAGGAATGGCACGATCGCATCGAAGACCTTCGATGAGGTGGCCAGCAGCACCGCGGCACCTGTGGCGGCGCCGAGCATGGCCACCGGTGTGAGCCGGCGCAGCTCTTCGGGCTCCTCGCGCAACTCGCGGCGGTACCCGAACGTGCCGCCCACGTACCCCGGGAAGATCGAAACGGTGTTGGTGACATTTGCGCTGAGGCGGGGCAGGCCGATGGCGATGAGCGCCGGGAATGACACCAATGATCCGCCGCCGGCCACGGCATTGATGCCGCCAGCTAGGAAACCACCCCCGGCAATGAGCGCGATATCGGCGGCGGTTGTCATCGGCCGAAGCGTAGTGGTGGGCCCTCGCGCCGAAGGGTCCGACGTCGTACTGTCTGCGTATGGCCACAATCGATGCGAACGGGATCACCATCTATTACGAAGAGTTCGGTGAAGGTCCGCCGCTGTTGTTCTTCAACGGGTCGTTCTCAACCCTTGCCACGAGTCGACCACTGGTGCAGGTGTTCGGTTCACGTCTGCACACCGTGGCCCATGATCAACGGGGTCTCGGAAAGACCTCGATTCCAACGGGTCCGTACACGATGGCCGAATACGCCGCCGATGGCCTTGCCGTCATCGATGCAATGGGCTGGGACACATGTCGTGTTGTCGGCATCAGCTTCGGTGGCATGGTGGCCCAGGAGTTCGCGGTCACGAATCCCGATCGGGTCGAGCGCCTCGCCCTTCTATGCACCTCGCCGGGTGGTGCCGGTGGATCGTCGTATCCCATGCATGAACTCCGGGCCATGCCCATCGAGCAGCGGGCGAAGGTGGGTATCGAGATCATGGACACCCGTTTCAGCGATGAATGGTTCGCGGAGCATCCGAGCGATCTGGCCCTGGTTTCGGCCATGGGCGACCGACCGTCGCCGGCCGAGGGCAGCGACGCCGCACGTGGTGAGTTCGAGCAGGCCAATGCCCGTAGTCATCACGATGTCTGGGACCGTCTCGGAGCGATCAGTTGCCCCACACTCGTGGCCGCTGGTCGCTACGACGGCATCGCGTCGCTCGTGAACAGCGAAGCGATCGTGTCACGAGTGCCGAACTCGCAGTTGCGCGTCTACGAAGGAGGTCATGCGTTCTTCGCCCAGGACCCGAGCGCATTCGGCGAGATCCTCGACTTCCTCGCCGACTAGGGGAGTATCACTCGGCTGGCATCGCTTGGGCCATGAACTGGTTGAGGTCGAAGTACTCGCGCCATTTGGCGATCTTGTCGCCCTCGAACTCGAAGATGCCGAGCACCGGCAGCGACACCTCGCCACCGTCGGGCTTCTCGAAGATGTCGACGCGCTCGGTCACGACCATCGGTCCCTTCGACAGCATGTTGTCGATGCGGAACTCCACGATCTTCAGTCCGGCGGTGAAGCCATCGATCATCATGCGGATGGCCTCGTGGCCAACCATCGGATCCACGGGGATGTTGTGGTAGATCCCATCTTCGGTGAAGAACTCGACCACCCGATCGAAATCGGCGTCGGCCCAGGCCTGGCAGAAGTCACGGACGAGTTGTTCGTAATCGTATGAATCGGACATGGGTCCCCCTCGGTTCATGGCGCGTTTCCGCGCTCGCTTCCTACATGCTGCCAGTTCCGACGCGGGGTCCGCGTCGCTGCCTCTACGGTGTTCGCCGCAGGCCCGCACAGGGCGAGACGCAGGGGGACAACCATGGCCGACTTCAGCATTGATCCCGAGTTCGAGGAGCAGCTCGAATGGATCCGTGAGTTCGTGGCCACCGAGATCGAACCGCTGGATCTGGCCTTCGCCGGTGAGGAGATGGTCTACGACAAATCCAGCCGTCTCTATGGCGAGGTCATCCGTCCGCTGCAGCAGGTGGTGAAGGACCGAGGTCTGTGGTCCTGTCATCTCACCCCGGAGTATGGCGGTCAGGGGTTCGGGCAGGTGCGTCTCGCGTATATGAACGAGATCCTCGGACGCTCCCAGTTCGGGCCCACGGTGTTCGGTTCGCAGGCCCCTGATTCCGGCAACGCCGAGATCCTCGCCCACTACGGCACACCGCATCAGAAGGCCACCTATCTCGAACCCCTTCTCGATGGTCGTATTTCTTCGTGTTATTCGATGACCGAACCGCAGGGCGGCGCCGACCCGTCGATGTTCGCCACCCGGGCAGAGCGCGACGGCGATGAATGGGTCATCGACGGCGAGAAGTGGTTCTCGTCCTCGATGCGCTTCGCTTCGTTCGTGATCGTCATGGCCATCACCGATCCCGAGGTGTCGGTGTACAAGGGCATGTCGATGTTCCTCGTGCCCACCGGAACCCCCGGACTCGAGATCGTTCGCAACGTCGGTGTCGGCGGCGAACCCGAGGGCCATGGTGGTCATGCCTACGTGCGCTACAACGCCGTGCGCGTGCCGGTCGACAATCTGCTCGGCGGTGAGGGCAATGCATTTGCCGTCGCCCAGACCCGCCTCGGTGGCGGTCGTCTGCATCACGCCATGCGTACGGTCGGAGCGGTGAGCCGTTGTCTCGACATGTTGTGCGAGCGGGCACTCAGCCGCACCACCCAGGGCGAACTTCTGGCCCGCAAGCAGGCCACACAGGAGAAGATCGCCGATTCATGGATCGAGCTCACCCAGTTCCGTCTGCAGGTGCTGCATGCGGCGTGGCGGGTGGATCAGGTTGGCGGGCACGCCGCCCGCAAGGAGATCGCTGGCGTGAAGGTGGCCACACCGAAGGTGTATCGCGAAGCCGTGCTGCGCACCATGCAACTGCACGGAGCGCTGGGTGTGAGCAACGAGATGCCGTTGGCGGGAATGCTCATGGCTTCGGTGGTCATGGGCATCGCCGATGGTCCCACCGAGGTGCATAAAGGCACGCTGGCGCGTGAAGTGCTCAAGGACCATCGCCCCGCTGAAGGAGCGTGGCCCAGCGAGCATCTTCCCGATCGTCGGGCCGCCGCTCGCGCTGAGTTCGCCGAGCTACTCGAACACGCCGCTGCTGAACACTGAGGAACTCTCAGCCAGAGACTGGGGAACTCGCTGCGGAGCACTGAGGAACTGACGCTGCACCCGTGAACACCGGCGTGTTCACGAGTGACCGGTTCACATCCCGAGCTTGCGGTGATCCCAGGAGATGGTGCGGTCCACGTGCATCTTCACGACCACGCGCTTGTTGAGCATGATCTCGACGAACGGCTTCATCTCTTCGGTGTACGGGGCGTTGTAACGACTAAACACGCTTACCCCGAGTTCCCAGATGCGATCGGGATCTTCGACGATCTCGCCGCGTCCGATGAGGGTGACACCGCGGAGGGTCTCGTAGGTCTCGCCGTCCTCGATGAGCACGGTCATGCGCGGATCGCGACGCAGGTTGACGATCTTCTGGGCCTTGGCCTTGGACTCGATGCCGATGGCGCCCTCGAGGAATCCGTACCACATGGCGATCGAGTGGATGCTGCCGTCATGGGCGAGGGTCGACATGGTCATTGAGTGACGTCCCTGGAGGAACTCGTCGATCTCGTCGGTCGACATCACGATCTTGTTGCGCTGGTTCACTCCGAGCGGCTTGAGTTCATCGGCCATGGTTCCCCCTGAGGCGTTCGCGGAAAAGCGAACCGTAACACCGGCGATGGTGGAGTCCGGTTCCGATCGACGGTTCTCGGCGACGGATCCGCTTGTCACGGAATAGTGTTCGCCCGTTCGAGTTCGACCAAAGGGAGAATCATGGATTCAGTGGAAGCAGCCGAGCAGACCGCCGCCGCAATCGGGCAACTCGGCGGTGCATTCATGATCGACGGCAGCACCTTCGCACGGGGCGGCGAACTCGGCTTCGGCGGTCTCGACTTCTATGTCCTCGGCCGAGGTGGCGTGCTGGGTGACACCACAGCCGAGGTCATCACCTCTGCGTTCATCGTCTGGAACCCCGAGGCAATCGCCACCCAGTGGGCACTCGGTCGGGCCGTCATGTCGCCGGCCGATGCGGCCAACGAATGGGTCGCGGTGTGTGCGGCCTTCGGTGAAGCCAACCTTCCCGACTTCGATGGCTATGCCCGACTCAACGAACTGATGGCCACCATCGTTGCCGGTGCATCGTCGGCCTGTGCTGCGCTCTTCGCTGGTTGGCGCACGATGCCGATGCCCTCGGCCGACGCTCCGAAGGCGCTCACCCAGCATCTGCTCAACTCTCTGCGCGAGCTGCGCGGTGGACTTCACGGTGGAGCACTGCTCGCCGCTGGTGTCACCCCTCTCGAGGCAGTGGCCTTCAACTCGCCCTACATGGCGCCGATCTTCGGCTGGGACGCCGAGAACCTGCCCGATGGCGCTGCTATCAAAGAGCGTTGGAAGGTTGCCGAGGCCGGTACGAATGTGGCTATGAGTGTTCCGCTCGGCGTGCTCACCGAAACCGAACTCGCCGAATTCGTCGAACTCATCAACGCACTGCACACTGCGGTGCAGGCAGCCAAGGAGGCCTGATCATGGACGCACGTGAAGTGCTTTACACGACCCGCGCCATGCGACGGGTGAAGTCCGATCCAATTCCGATGGACATCCAGGAACGCATCATGGATGCCGCCGTGCGCGCCCCCAGTGGCGGCAATGCGCAGAACTGGCGCTTCATGCTTGTCGACGACCCGGCCGTTATCGCACAGATCGGCCCGATCTATCGCGCCGCCATGGCCCTTCTGTGGGGGTCGGTCTACGCCGAGCGTGTGGCTGCCGCCGAAGCCGACCCCGAGTCTCCCGATTCGAAGGCGTTCCTGCGGGTGCAGAAGTCGGCGCAGTGGTTGGCCGACAACTTCGAGAAGGTGCCGCTGTATCTGTTCGGGTTCACCCAGAACGACACCAGTGGTTCCTCGATCTACCCGGCCCTGTGGAGCGCACAGCTCGCTGCGCGAGTCGAGGGCATCGGTGCGTCGCTCACCCAGGTGCTCGCGTTCCAGCATGACGATGTGCTGAACATCCTCGGCATCCCCACCGATGAAGGCTGGTACATGGCTGGCTGTGTGTCGTTCGGGTATCCCACCGGCAAGTGGGGTGTGGCCTCACGTCAACAGGCCCACGAGGTGTCGTTCCGCAACCAGTGGGGCTCGCCTCTCGGCTTCGAAACCCCAGAACCCCTCTGGCCCTAGAAGCCCTCGGGGACGGGAATCCCGACCTCGAGTGCCCGTTGCCGAACGAACGCCAGCGGGTCGGCCTTGTAGCGCTCGACCTCAGTTAGATACACGAAGCCAAAGCGCGGCGTGTCGTAGCCGACAAGCACCTCGTTCTCGTTGTACACGGAGTATCCGATGTTCGGATAGCCCGGGTCCTGCGCCACGCCGGCCTGATCGACCGGACGGGGAGCGTCCAGCTCAGCGCGACTGAGGTGCCCGACCGTCACGTCACCCCGCTGCACATACACCGGGTCGGTCAACGACGGCGCTGAGATGACCGCTGGCGCAGCGCCTGCTGCGGCAGTGTCACCAGTGGGAGGGGACGTCGTGCTCATCGCCGACGCGACGAAGGTTCCGCCCCCGATCGCAAGAACGAGTACTCCTATTCCGATGGTCATTTTTGTCGCCGAAAGACCGTTGATCCGCATGGTGCTCTCCTCGCCGAAGCCGACTTCTGCGTGGCCACAGGCTTAGGGGGGGGGTCCCACCTTGTCAAGGACTCGTCCGAAGATGGTCGCTCACCAGCGCTTTGACGCAGCCGACGTGGCGGTCAGTTCTCTTCGGAAGCTGGTGCCCAGTGGGTGCGCAGGTCGGCGAGCCAGTCGGGGAAGTCGACAGGCGGGTCGGGCAATGGGGTGACTCCGTGCTCTTCAAGCGCGGCTTCATGGAGTTCGGGTTGATCACCCCATGAGCGCGGGTCGCCCATCATGACCTCCAAGAGCTTGGCCCCTTCTTCGCCGGCCCGGATGGGTCCGAACGCGGCACCGAAGGGCAACTCCACATGGGTGCCCTGCGGGCACCAGCGGTCGCCGAACCACAGGCCTCCGTCAATGACGAACACGATGTGCGGGCTGTAGTGACCGTGGCGACGCACGATCATGCCTGGGTCGTACTCGGCATAGAGCGACAGGTACTGCGGATCGGGGCTGAAGGCGAACCACTTCTCGCGCACATAGGACTCGGTGCCATCTGCGTTGCGCTGGGCGCGACACAACTGCCAGGGCATATCCGGATCGTCCATATGCCGGAAGATGACCTCCTTGCCGGGAATCGGCAAGGGGATCGAGGTGGGATCGACGGGCTCGGTCATCGTGAATCGGCTCGGATCAGGTTCGATCAGGTGAAGTCGAACTCGACATGGGCCGATTCGAGACCGCGCACGAACGCGTTGGGCATCTCGACCGGTTCGGTGCCGGGCACCAGCTTCCAACCGCTGGTGCGACGGAGCAGTTCCTCGAAGAACACCCGGATCTCGAGACGGGCCAGCGATGCACCGAGACAGAAGTGCGTGCCGAACCCGAACGCGATGTGGTTGTTCGGCGAGCGGGTCACATCGAGCGCCTCACCGTTGTCGAAGTACTTCTCATCACGGTTGGCCGAGGAGTACATGAGCACGACCTGGTTGCCCTTGGGGATGGTGATCCCGTTGACTACAGCGTCATCGGAGGCCACACGACACATGTTGTGAATCGGCGTGACGTAGCGGATGAATTCCTCGACGGCCACAGTCATGTCGGCTCCGGCGCGCAGCTTTGCGAGCTCGGCTGGGTTCTCGATCAGATTGAGAATGGTACGGGCGATCACCGTACGAGTGGTCTCAGCGCCGCCGTCGAGCAGCAGCAGCGAATCAGCAATAGCTGTTTCGGCATCAAAGGGGCAGCCGTCGATCTCGGCGGTTGTGTAGTGGGTGAGGATGTCATCGGCCGGACAGGTCTTCTTCAGCTCGAACAGATCTGCTGCGGCCTGGGCGAAGTCCATCGCGGCGATCATTCCGGCATCGTTGAAGTACCGGGGACCGCCGCCGAGGGCGATGGTGGTCTCCGACCAGTACTTGAGCTTCGGCCAGTCGGACTCCTCGAAACCGAGCAGCTTGCCGATCATCATGGCGGGCAGGGGAGCGGCCAGATCGTTGATGATCTCGGCGGTTCCACCCTTGGCGGCCACATCGTCGAGCAGGCCGTTGACCTTGTCGCGGATGTCGTCCTCCCAGGCGCCGGCAGCCCGAGGAGTGAACCGGCGCGACACCGTGTTGCGACGCTTCATATGAAGCGGATCATCGAGGCCGATGATGGCGTCGTCGGCGGGAAGGTTGGGGCGGTAGCCACCCTTCTCCTTGTCGGAGTTGATGAACTCGCGCTTGCGCTTCTCGATGTCGACGATGTCGTCGTAGCGCGAGATGCCCCACAGCTCGTTCTCGGCGTCCCAGTAGATGGGCTCGTTCGCCCGCATCCACGCATAGGTCGGGTACGGATCGCCGCCGTACAGCTCCGGTGCCAACAGATCGATCGCGAGCCGTTCCATGACTGCCTCCCCAGGACAAGCGCTGACGCGCACGTGATTGCGAATCGTAGCCGTGGCGCTGCTGGTGCTCAGCTGGCCCTGGTGCGTGCTGCGGGCTTGACGGTCGTGGCGGTCTTCGTCGTGGGGGTTGCCGCCCGCACCACGGTGCTGGCGGTGGTGCTTGCCGTGGCGGCAGCGGTCGATCCTGCGGTTGACCTCGCGCTCGAGGCTGTCGAGGCTGCAGCCGGTGTCGCTGCGGTGGTGCCCGCCGTGGTCGGTGCGGTGCCCGCTGTGGTTCCTGTTGTGCCCGAGGCGGCGCCTGTGCCTGCGGTGGTTGCGGTTGCTTTGGTGGTTGCGTTTGCAGTCGTCGCCGGAGGGATCGTGGCGTTGATGGCCATGCCGGTGCCCAGCGCAGTGGCCACCCCGAGGCTCAGCGAGGCCACCAGCGCCCGACCACGGGGGGCGGCATGCGGGCGGCGGCCCCGCTGAGTCGGAGTGCGGGGGACCCTCGGGGTGGGGCCGGGGGTGATGGCCGTCTCAGGGGTCCGGGGGGTCTCGGCGACCGGAGGGAACTGCGGGAACTGCGGAAAATCCGGGAACTCGGGGGAGATCATGACATGAACGTAGGGACGCGAGGTGAGCCGAAGGTCGGGAGAAGGTGAGAGTTCGGTGAGAACCTCGCGGCACTGCTGTGAACCTCGTCACATTAGGAAACAGAACTGTTCCGAAATGTAGTTGTTTCGTTATACTCGCTCAGCCGCAGCGACGCCGCTGGCCGCAGAGGGAATGACGTGAGCACCATGGACGAACAGCAGATCCACGATCGACGATGGGTGGCCCTCGGGGTACTGGCCGGCTGCGTGCTCGTCATCACGCTCGACAACACGATTTTGAATGTGGCCATCCCGTCGCTGGTGAATGACCTCAAGGCATCGCTCAGTGAGCTGCAGTGGATCATCGACGGCTACACGCTGGTGTTCGCCAGCCTCCTGCTCACCACCGGTGCGCTCGGCGATCGATTCGGTCGTAAGGGGGCGATGCAGGTGGGTCTGCTCATCTTCGGAGCGGCCTCGCTGGCAGCCTCACTCTCAGCCACACCGATGCAGCTCACACTCTCCCGTGCAGTGATGGGTATCGGCGGCGCGCTCATCATGCCGGCCACGCTCTCGCTCATGACCAACATCTTCCGCGACCCCAAGGAACGCGGCCGAGCCATTGGCGTCTGGGCGGCCGTGGCGGGGGCTAGTGGCGCGCTCGGTCCCGTCGCCGGCGGTCTGCTCATCAAGTACTTCTCCTGGCATGCGGTGTTCCTCGTGAACGTGCCGCTCATCATCGGGCTGCTCGTCGCCAGCAAGTTCCTGCTCCCGTCGTCCAAGGCTGCTGACGCTCCTCGTCTCGATCCCTTCGGTGCTGTGCTCTCGATCATCGGGTTCATGGCCATCCTGTGGGCCATCATCGAGGCTCCCGGTTTGGGCTGGAGCAGTCCCACGGTGGTCATGGCGCTCAGCGCCGGGTTCCTCGTGCTCGCAGCATTCATCGGCTGGGAACTCCACACCGATCATCCGATGCTCGACATCCGCTTCTTCCGCGACCGTCGCTTCAGTGCGGCCAACCTCGCCATCACGCTCGTGTACTTCGCCATGTTCGGGCAGATGTTCGTGATGAGTCAGTACATGCAGGTCATCCTCGGGTACACCCCGCTGCGGGCCGGGCTGCTGATGATGCCGATGTCGATCGTGATGATGATCACCGCTCCGCTGGCTCCTCGCCTGGTGGAACGCATCGGCACGAAGCTGGTGGTCGGTTGCGGTCTGCTCATTGCCTCGCTCGGTGTGTTCATCGTCTCCACCGTGCCCACCGCGAACGGGTACCCGCGACTTCTCGAAGGTGTGGTGCTGCTGGCCATCGGCATGGGCTGTGTCATGGCGCCGGCCACCGAATCCATCATGGGTTCGCTGCCGCCGTCGAAGGCCGGCGTGGGCTCGGCCATGAACGACACCACCCGACAGATGGGTGGGGCGCTCGGCGTCGCCATCCTCGGCTCCATCCTCGCCTCGGTCTACCAACCCAATGTCCAGTCGCAGTTGAGCGCGATCGGTGTGGTCGACCCGGCGCTGAGCGCAGCGGTCGACTCGGTGGGTGGTGCGGTGCAGGGCGTGGTGCCGGCTATTGCGCCCACCAATCCGGCGCTGGCCGAACAGATCCGTCAGATCGCCGTGAACGAGTATGTCGCCGGTCAGCATCTGGCCATGCGGGTGGGTGCGCTGGTCCTCCTTGTGGCCGCCTTCGTGGTGTTCAAGTGGTTGCCGGCCCGCGCCACCGACGCTCGTGAAGGCCATGCCGGTGCGCTCGATGCTTTCGCGTCGCTCACCTATGCCGAGGCCGAGGCTGTGGTCGAGCACGATCAGTCCGAACTCGACGGAACCATTGGTGCCGACGCCGACCCGCGCATCGACGATGCCCAGCCCGCCAGCGGCTCCGACCGATGACCGATCGTCTCTCGGTGCGGGCGAACAACACCGACGTCGGCTCGGAGAAGGCGCGTCCCGGTCGCCAACGCTCCCGGGCTGCTGATGACTCCATCCTCGCCGCCACGCTCGATGTCCTCGCAGCCGACGGCTACGGCGGACTCACCATGTCGGCGGTCATCGTCGCCGCTGGAGTTTCCTCGGCCACGCTGTATCGGCGTTGGCCCACCAAGCAGCAACTGGTCGCCGCTGCGCTCGCGTCACTCCACTCCGCGGTGGTCGACATCGACACCGGTTCGCTCGAAGGTGACGTCGCCGAATTCCTGCGCAGTTCAGCCGACACCATGTCGGTGAGGCGGGCCGATCTCGCCGAGGATGTTGCTGTCGAACTGCGCCGCAATCCCGATTTCCGTGCTGCGGTGAACGAGAAGTTCGTGGTGCCGCGTCTCGTCGTGCTCGGTCACATCCTCGACAGGGCGCGCAACCGCGGCGAACTCGGCCCGGGCCTCAGCGCTGAAGTGGCCATGAGCTTCATCAACGGGCCCCTGCACCATCGGGTGTTCGTGATGGGTGGAGAGCCGACAGCCGCATTCCTGCGGTCTGTCGTGGCCGCCGCGATGGCTTCGCTGCACACGCTCGCGCCAGTGCACGCGTAGGTCGCGCACCGCCCGTTGGGCGCAGCAGTTCCTGCGGTTGCTCGATCAGCCGGCGGTCATGCCGCGGTCGCTCGAGAGCACAGCGCCGTGGATGTTGACGCTCTCATCGCAGGCCACGAGCGAGAACATCGATGCCAGTTCCTCGGGCTCGGCCATGCCGCGGAAACCCATGTACCGACCGAGCAGATCCATATCGATATCGCCCGGCATCTGGTAGGTGTTGCTCAGCGTGGTGGCCACGCCACCGGGAGCAATGGCATTGATGCGGATCGGCGTCTTGATGAATTCCATGGCGAGTGCCTTGGTGAGCTGGATCACCGCACCCTTGGTCATGCAGTAGCTCACTGTGTAGGCCTGACCGTTGATGCCGGCGTTCGAGGCAATGTTCACGATGTTGCCGTTGGTCTCCAGGAGGTGCGGAATGGCGGCCTGGCAGAAGAAGAAGGGGGCGTCCTGGTTGATGGCAACCATGCGGCGATACGAGTCCTCTGACTGCTCGGGCATGTGATAGCCCGCCGCGATGCCGGCCACGTTGCCGAGCACATCGAGCTTGCCGAAGGTGGCCACTGCGGCCTCGACTGCAGCGAAGCATTCATCGCGACTGGTGACATCGCCCTGACGACCAACAACGGTGCCACCGGCCTCAGTGATGATCCGCACGGTCTCGGCCAGCGATTCGGCGTTGAGTTCATGGGCGAGAACCTGTGCACCCTCGGCGGCGAGGCGGACGGCAACGGCACGGCCGATACCCGAGCCGGTGCCGGTGATGAGAGCGGTCTTGCCGGCGAAGCGATCGGCGACGAACGTGGTCATGGTTCCCCCAGAGATGATCGACCCGAACACTCGGGGACGATGGACAGTGCGCAGATGGTGGCACATCGTCGCCGATGGGGTGGCCGGGCTTCGGCGTCATGTCCCGGGCGCGATACGTTGCCGGGGCATGAATCGGGCCGAACGGGCCCCAAGGGGAGGAACAACGATGGACATCAAGGCCGGAAGCCGACTCGCTTGCCCGGAGTGCAGCACCGAACTCGTGGTGGTCAAGCCCCCGAGCGCCCCGGTTGCGCTCACCTGCAGTGGTGTTGCCATCGTTGAAGCCACCGCCGACCGTCCCGGTGGCGGTCACGCTGATGCCGCTGGCGAAGGTGCCCTCGTCGGCAAGCGCTACGCCGACGAAGAGACCGGCCTCGAGGTCCTGTGCGCCAAGCCCGGTCCGGGCACCTTGGCTGCCGACGGTCGTGTCATCGAGATCAAGGGTGCCAAGCCCCTTCCCTCCTCGGACTGATCACCGGTGAATCTCTCGCTCCTTCTCGAGATGGCATCGTCGGCCTCCGACGAACGCATCGCCGTCGTCTCGGGTGATGTTGCCCTCTCGGCCATCGATCTCGACGCCGCTGCTCGCCGGGCCGCCGCCCGGTTCCTCGAGATGGGCGCCACCGGTGTCGTCTACTGCGGAACCAACGATGTCTCGTTCCCCATTGCGTTGTTCGCGGCGTCCTATGCGGGCATCCCGTTCATCCCGCTGAACTACCGACTGGGCGTCGAACAGTTGCAGCCGCTGGTCGAGGCCAATGCTGGCGCTGTGGTCATCGCCGAGGTCATGCCGGTGGTCGGCGCTGATCGGGCAATGACCGTCGATCGTCGTGAACTGCTCGACGAATCGTTCGCCGCAACCAGCGACGTTGAGCTTCCCGGGTTCGTCGATCCCGAAGATGTCGCGGTGCTGCTCTACACCTCTGGAACCTCGGGCACACCCAAGGCCGCCATCCTGCGTCATCGCCATCTCACGGCGTATGTCATCGGCACCGTGGAGTTCGCCGGCGCCGAACCCGAGCAGGCTGCGCTCGTCACCGTGCCGCCGTATCACATCGCCGGTATGGCCAATCTGCTGTCCAATCTCTATGCCGGTCGTCGCATCGTGTATCTCGAAGCTTTCGACGCCGAGGTCTGGATCGACACGGTGCGCCGTGAGGGTGTCACCCAGGCGATGGTCGTTCCCACCATGCTCGCCCGCGTGGTCACCCACCTCGACGGCAGCCCGGCCGACGTTCCCACGCTGCGCACACTCTCCTACGGCGGAGCACGTATGCCGCTGCCGGTGCTCGAGCAGGCCCTCGAACTGTTCGCCGGCACCGGTTTCGTCAACGCCTACGGCCTCACCGAAACCTCATCCACCATCGCCCTGCTCGGTCCCGACGATCACGCCGCGGCCTTCGCCGGTGATCCGGTGGCCAAGGTGCGTCTCGGTTCGGTCGGCAAAGTGCTGCCGGGTATCGAGGTCGAGGTGCGCGACGAGGACGGCAATGTGCTTGCCGTCGGTGAACCCGGTCTGGTGTTCCTGCGCGGCGAGCAGGTGTCAGGTGAGTACGACGCCGGCAGTGTCGTCGACGAATCCGGTTGGTTCCCCACCCGCGATCGCGGTTGGATCGATGCCGACGATTACCTCTTCATCGAGGGCCGGGCTGATGACACCATCATCCGCGGCGGCGAGAACATCGCCCCGGCTGAGATCGAAGACGTGCTCGTGCGTCATCCTGCTGTTGACTCGGCCTGCGTCGTCGGTCTTCCGAACGACGAATGGGGTCAGAGCATTGCCGCGGCAGTTGTGCTGTCGGCTGGTCGCAGCATCACGGTCGAAGAACTTCAGGCCTACTGCCGCGAGCATCTTCGGGGGTCCAAGACGCCCGAGACCATCGTGTTCCGTGACGAACTCCCGCACACACCCACCGGCAAACTCCTGCGCCGCGAGGTGCTCGCGGATCTGGTCGGCTGACATGGAGTTCACGTTCGACGACGAACTTCTTGCACTGCAGGCTGAGGCCGAAGCTGTCGCCGCCGATGCAGTCGAACGCTACGGGCGTCGAAACGACTCGTGGTTGTGCGGCTTCTCCCGCGAGTTCTCCCTCGAACTCGGCGAACGCGGCTGGATCGGCATGACCTGGCCCAAAGAGTTCGGTGGTGGCGGCCGTCCCGCCATCGATCGACTCATCATGAGCGAGGCGCTCATCGCCGCTGGTGCACCGCTGGCGGCATCGTGGTTCGTCGATCGTCAGATGGGCCCGGCGCTCATCACCTACGGCACCCCCGAGCAGCAGGAGCGCTATCTGCCCGAGATGCTTCGCGGTGAAGTCACCTGGTGCATCGGTATGAGCGAACCCGATAGCGGGTCCGATCTTGCTTCGCTGTCCACCCGGGCCGATCGCGACGGCGACGAGTTCGTCATAAACGGTCGCAAGATCTGGACGAGCTTCGCCCATCAGGCCGAGTACTGCTATCTGATCTGCCGCACTGATTCCGTCGAGGGCAAACCCCATCTCGGCATCAGCGAGGTCATCGTTCCCATGGACACTCCGGGCATCGAGGTGCGACCCATCCGTGATCTCGTCGACGCCCGCCACTTCAACGAAGTGTGGTTCGACGATGTTCGGGTGCCGGTGGGCAATCTCGTCGGCGTCGAGGGAGCTGCGTTCTCCCAGACCATGCGCCAGCTCGAACATGAGCGAGGCGGTATCGACCGCCTGGTCTCGAACCGGGCGCTCTATCTGCACGCGCTGGCATTGGCCGACACTTCCGACCGTGTGCTTCGCCAGGAGATCGCTGCGCTCGAGATCGGCTACCGGGTCGGGCGACTGCTCGTCATCCGCAGTGTGCTGGGCCAGACTCCCGCCGGGTTCGCCGCGGCCACCAAATGCGCCTGCACCGAATACGAACAGCGCGTTGCCGATTTCGTCGCCCGTGTCATGGGCCCCGATGCCATGCTCTGGGATCAACTCTGTCGGGGTATCGCCTACGCCCCGGCGTACACGATCATGGGGGGAACCTCGGACGTGATGCGCAACATCCTCGGTGAACGAGTGCTGGGCCTTCCCCGCTGAACGGAGAACCAACCATGACTGATCTCATTTCGCTCGACGTGACCGACGGCGTAGCCCTGCTCACGCTCAACGATCCGTCCCGGGCCAACGTGGTGTCGAACGCGCTCAACGAAGCGGTCATCGGCGCCATCGATGAACTCGAGTCTCGTGCCGATGTCGGTGCCCTCATCGTCACCGGCGCTGGTCGTGCGTTCTGCGCCGGTGCGCATCTCGACGACCTCGCTGCCTGCGACAGCGAGGACAAGTTGCGCACCATTTATTCGGGTTTCCTCCGTCTGGCGGAAACCCCGATCCCGACCATCGCCGCCGTCAATGGCGCAGCGGTCGGCGCTGGTCTCAACATGGCGCTGGCCTGCGATGTCATCCTCGCCGGCGAGTCAGCGAAGTTCGACACCCGCTTCCTGCAGATCGGGCTGCATCCCGGGGGTGGCAACACCTGGCGTCTCCGCCGCATCACCGACCTTCAGACCACCATGGCGCTCGTCGTGTTCGGTGAGGTCGTCGATGGCGCTCGTGCCGCTGAGATCGGTCTGGCCTGGCGGTGTGTCTCTGATGCCGACCTGCTGGCCGAGGCCCGTGTGCTCGCAGCCCGTGCGGCCGGCGCTCCGGCTTCGCTGGTGCGTCAGATGAAGTCCACCATCATCGCCATGGATGCCATCACGAACTCCGATGATGCAGTGGCCACCGAGATCGGTCCGCAGTTGTGGTCTCTTGGCGAGCCGGCGTTCGAACAACTACTGGCCCGGCTGCGGGCCCAGATCGCGGCGAAGTCCTGACATGACCTTCGCCGCTTCTGGTCGCCCGGAGACCGGGCGCTCGGAGCGCGGCGAACCTTGGTCGGCAGCAATCAGATTCGTCGCAGCGGCGCTTACGCGTCTGGGCCGCGACCCTCTCGCTGCAGAGGAGATCCTGACCGAGCGCGGTCGGTTGCCGATGCACGGGGCCGACGTTCACGGTGACGTCAGGATCGGTCATGCAGTCTCGGCGAACCGTTCTTGTCGGCTGTTGCGCTGCGCTGATGGGTTGGTGGCGGTGAACCTCCCGCGCCCCGATGATCTCGACCTTCTTCCTGCTTGGTTCTCGGGTGAGCTGCCCGGCGACGCCAACCTCGAAGGCGCAGCAGTTCCGTGGAATTCACTTGCGATGGCGCTGCTGAGTCGTCGCTCGGACGAAGTCGTGCGACTCGGGCAGGAACTCGGTTTGGCTGTGGCGGTCGTGGCGGAGGATTCGTACTCGCATCTCGACCCCCAGTTGATGGCCCGCAACACAACCGATGCCACCCGACCCTTCGTGCATTCAGCGGCTGGCGCGGCATCGGCGCCACGTGCCCTTCGTGGTCTGGTTGTCGTTGATCTCTCGTCGCTCTGGGCTGGTCCGCTGTGCTCGCGACTGCTCGCCGAAGCCGGTGCGAGGGTCATCAAGGTCGAATCCACGAACCGGCCGGATGGTGCACGTGTCGGGGATCCGGAGTTGTTCGCCCGACTCCATGCGGGCAAGGAGTTCGTCGCTGTTCCCTTCGAAGCTGGGGAGCGGGGAGAGCAGCTGCGTGAACTTCTGGAAAGTGCCGACGTGATCATCGAGGGTTCGCGACCGCGGGCGCTCGAACGACTCGGCATCGATCCGATGGCCGTGCTCGAGGCCCGCCCCGGCAAGGTGTGGTTGTCGATCACCGCCTACGGCCGAACCGGACCATGGCGCAACCGTGTCGGGTTCGGTGATGACACTGCGGCGGCCGCCGGCCTGGTCGAGAGGAGCTCCTCGGGCGAACCCGGTTTCGTTGGTGACGCCATCGCCGATCCGCTCACCGGGGTTCTCGCCGCGGCGCTCATCGCCGATGCGGTCGGGCGGGGCGGTGGCGGTGTGCTGATCGATCTCGCGCTGCGTGAAGTGGCGCGGTCGGTGGCTCTCGGGGCAGAGGTCGCGTGGTGAGTGAGCGATTCGTGATCCGCGATGCAGCAGTCGACGCCACGCGGGTCGATGTGCTGATCGAATCCGGGTTCATCACACAGGTCGTGCCAACCACAGAGGGGCGAATCGATCCGGCGAGCATCGAAGGTGGCGTCGACATGGTTATCGAGGCGGCGGGCGGTGCGTTGCTACCCGGTCTGCATGATCACCATGTTCATCTCCTCGCCATGGCGGCTCGCATGGCGACGGTAGATCTCGATCGTTGCGCGACTCCTGAAGCGTTCGATCTCACGATCACCGCAGCGAGTCACGAGGCCAACGACAGTTGGGTGCGAGCGGGGGGTTACGACGAACACCGGCATGGGGAACTAGATCGTGATCGTCTCGATGCGCTCGTCGGTGCTGTCGCGGCGCGGGTGCAGCATCGCACCGGACTTTCCTGGGTGCTGTCTTCGGCGGCGCTCGCCAGCGTCGACGCATCGGCGAGCGACGACCCTTGCGTCGAGCGCGATGAGAGCGGTCGTCCCACCGGATGGTTGCATCGGGGTGATGCATGGCTCGCCGAGCAGATCGGGGTCACCGCACCGGACCTCGCACCAGTGGGCCGCGAACTCGCGGCGTTCGGCATCACCGGAGTCACCGATGCCACCGTTGAGCTCGGCGCCGGCCGTCTGGAACTGCTCCGACGCGCTCGACTCGATGGCGACATTCCCCAACATCTGCTGCTGCTCGGAACCGATTCCGATGCCGAAGTCGCGGGGTGGGCCGACATCGGCCCAGCGAAACTCCTCGCTGACGAGATGCTCGGGCTCGATCCGATGGCCATGGCCGTTTGCATTCGCGATCAGCACGCTGCTGGTCGACCAGTTGCCATTCATGCAGTCAGCCGGGTCGAGACCATCGCGGCGGTCACTGCACTGCGGGAGGCAGGCATGATGCACGGCGACCGACTCGAACACGGCTCGGTGCTGCCGTATGAGCTCGATCAGTCGCTGGCCGATGGTGGTGTCATCGTGATCATCCAGCCGGCGTTGGTGGGGGAGCGGGGCGACCATCATCTGCGCACTGTTGAACCCAGCGATCTCCCACTGCTGCATCGGCAGGCGTCACTCATCGCCGCCGGCGTGGCCATCGCCGCCGGCAGTGATGCGCCGGTGACCTCGGCCGATCCATGGCGGGCGATCGCCACGGCATCGAATCGTCGATCCAGAGCGGGAGTCGTGGTCGGTGCTGCCGAGCGGGTCGATGCGCGCACCGCACTCGATTGGTTCCTCACCCCGCTCGAGAATCCAGCGGGCACGCCACGCCGCGTTGCTGTGGGATCCCCCGCGGATCTCTGTCTGCTCGATGTTCCGCTCGACGTGATGCTGGCCGCTCCTGATGCTGCCCATGTGCGCACCACATGGATCGATGGTGTGATGGTGCACTCATGACCACTCCGACGTCCCTGCCGCAACTCGTCGATCAGTTGATCGCCGATGGACGCGGCACACGTGCGTCCTCCCTCGTCATCATTGATCTCGATCAGGGAGTCGACGCCGAGCGCCTCGAACTTCTCGAGACTGTGTCGGTCGGCGCTCCCCGGGTCATCGTCGGAATCGCCCGCGAACCGGTCGAGGTAGATCCGCGCCCCTTCGATGTTCTGCTGTGCACCCGAGCCTCAGCACCCGCCCCATGGGTGTCGGTGCAGGACCTCGGCCGAGCGGTCGAGGGTTCGACCACCGAACTGCTCGCGCTCGATGACGTCAGCGAACTCACAGACCTTCTCGTCGATGTCGTTCACACATCGCCCGGAGCGGCAATCGCCCTCATGCAATTGCTGCGCTCGGGGGAGTCGCTTTCGGCCGCTGATGCGCTGGTCGCGGAGTCGTGGGTCTACAGCCTGCTGCAGACCGGGCCGCGCTATGCGGCGTGGTTGGGGGAGCGCACACGACGGTCGGCCCGGTCCGAACCGTCGGGCGATGTCGTGGCTCTCGATCGGGTTGGCGACACCCTGCACATCACGCTCGATCGCCCCGAGGTCCGCAACGCGTTCAGCGCCCGGTTACGCGATGAACTCGTCTCGGCGTTCGAACTGGTGACACTCGACCCCACCATCGATCGGGTGGAATTACGGGGCCGTGGTCGTGCGTTCTCGAGCGGTGGCGATCTCGGTGAGTTCGGTACGGCCCCTGATCCGATCACGGCCCATCTCATCCGCACCTCCCGCAGCGTCGGTCTGGAGCTCGAGCGACATCGTGACCGCATCACCACCTTCGTGCATGGAACCTGCGTGGGTGCTGGTGTCGAACTTCCGGCGTTCACCCACGAGGTCATCGCGCATTCAGACACGACCTTCCGACTTCCCGAGGTGGCCATGGGTGTGGTGCCCGGGGCCGGCGGAACAGCCTCTATCCCGAGGCGAATCGGTCGTCATCGCACCGCTGCGCTCGCGCTGAGTGGTCTGCTCATCGATGCCACCACAGCGCTGCGATGGGGTCTGGTCGACCGCATTGATGATGCAGCATTCCCCACCGAGATCGAGGAGTCGTCATGAACGATCAGGATCCGACGAAGGGCTCCGATCAGTGGGCAACCTGGCGGGAGCGCGTTGATCTCGATGAGTACGAGCAGCGGTGGAAGAAGCTGGCCGAATCCGGGCAGAATCCCCACGGTGAGGCTGATTTCGTCTGTCGATTCGCACCGACGTCGGTACTCGACGCCGGATGCGGCATGGGCCGGGTCGCCATCGAACTCGCCGCCCGTGGCATCGACACCGTCGGCGTCGACCTCGACCCCGATCTGCTCGGCCGGGCCCGAGCACTGGCACCGTCGCTCGCATGGGAGCTGGCCGACCTTGCCACTTTCGACCTCGAGCGCACCTTCGATGTCGTGGTCGCTCCGGGCAATGTGATCGGATTCGTGGCCGTGGCTGATCGTGAAGCCGCAGTGCGTGGCTGTGCCGCCCACGTCGCCGCTGGTGGTCGGCTCATCGTCGGGTACTCGCTCAATGCTCGTTGGCCCTCGCTCGAGCTCTATGACGGTTGGTGCGCTGCCGCCGGCCTCGTTCTCGAGGAGCGGTTCGCCACCTGGGACGGCGAGTCGTTCAACCCGGGCAGCGACTACCACGTGTCGGTTCATCGACGGCCCGGTTCCTGACCAGCCGATCCCCGACGGCCCGACCTGCGAACCGATCGATTGTGGCAACATCGGCGGGGAGAAGGGGGACTTCACCATGACCGACATTGCTGCTCGTCCGAATTCCGACGAGGGGACCTACGTCGACATCGGGTCGCTGCGCAGCCGATCCGAGAACGCCGGAGTCTCTGATCGTCGACCAATCACGGTGCCCGCCGATCGCTACATCTCTGCGGAGTTCGCCGCCCTCGAGAACGAACGCATGTGGCCGAAGGTGTGGCAACTCGCCACCACGCTCGATTCGGTTCCCAAACCCGGCGACTTCGTGGAGTTCACCTTGGGTCGACTCTCGGCGATCGTGCTGCGTGATCAGTCGGGAACATTGCGCGCCTTCCAGAACGTGTGTCTGCACCGCGGCATCGAGTTGTGTCATGGATCGGGGGAGGGGCTCACCGAACTCCGCTGCCAGTACCACCGCTGGTGTTGGAGCCTCGATGGTGCCCTCAAGGAGATCCCCAGTCGTCGTGATTTCGGCGTGGTCGACAACGACGAGTACGGACTGCGCGCTCTCTCCATCGATACCTGGGGCCCGCTCGTGTTCGTGAACTTCGATGCTGATGCCATGCCATTGGCCAACTACCTCGGTGGCGCTCCTGCCGATGCTGCCCATCAGGATCTCGACGACTTCCGCTGCCGGTTCCAGATCACCGTTCCGGTTCCGGCCAACTGGAAGACCACCGCCGACGGTTTCAGCGAAACCTTGCATGTGCAGGGTCTGCATCTCGAACTGCTGCAGATCTACGACGATCTCGATTCCGATCAGGTGGCATGGGATCACGCCGCCCGGAGCCGTCAGCCCTACGGACGCCCCTCGCCGCGCATCCGTCCGACACCGTCGGATCAAGAAGTGTGGAACGCGTATGCCGCAGTGTTCTCCAGCCGCGTCGGCCTCGATCCCGCCGATCCCGGTGAGGTGCCTCCCATCGGCGAGGGTCAGAGCCTGCTGTCGGTCATGGCTGATCAGTTGCGCGCCGCTCGCGCCGCACAAGGAATCGATCTCGACCGCTTCACCGACGAGCAACTCATGACTCTCGATCAGTACAACATCTTCCCGAACATCACCGTGCTGGTGTTCCCCGATCTTCTGTCGGTGCTGCGGTCGCGTCCGGGCGACTCGCCCGATGAGTGCTTCCTCGATGCGTTCCAGTTCGACCGCGTGAACCCCGGTGACGACTCCGAACGCACCAAGCCGCTGTGTGTTGATGTGCCGCTCGGTGAAGCTTCGTTCGGCGTGGTGCTCGATCAGGACTTCGCGCTCCTTCGTCATGCCCAGCGCGGTCTGCATCAGCCCGGCTTCACCCGGCTCACTCTCGCCCAGGAAGAGATTCGCGTGGTCAACACCCATCGCAATCTCGAGCGCTATCTCGGTATCGAGCCCAGTGAGATCGAGGGCGATCACCCCTTCGCCTGATCCATGGGCCGCTGACGCAGTGGCGGCTGGCATGTGGGGTCACCACTAGCCCCGCCCCCTACGATCAGTGCCGTGAGCAACGGAGTCGTCGTCACCGCAACCCGTCGTCGTTCCGATGGCGGACCCAGCGCGAGATCGCTGCTCATCAGCGTGCTCGGCCAATGGGTGGGCCCCAGCGACACTCCGGTGTGGAACGCCACCCTTGTGAACGCGCTCGACGCGCTGGGCATCGAAGAGCGCGCCGCGAGACAGGCCGTCAATCGAACCGCCGCCGACGGCTGGCTCGAAGGTGAGTCGGTCGGTCGGTACACGAAGTGGCGTCTCACTCCGTCGGGTCGTCGCCTCGTGAAGACCTCAGCCCAACGGCTCCAGCGATCGTTCGCCCCTGATATCTCGTGGAACGGGCACTTTCTTCTGCTGGCCCTCACCGGCACCGCCCCTGACCGAGCATCGCGTGATCGGCTCGCCACTGGTCTCGACTTCGAGGGGTTCGGTGTGCTCAGTTCTGGTCTCTGGATCGCCGCCGACCTCGAAGCCCGTGCCGGTGTGGAGGCATTGCTCGAGAGTGTGGAGTTCGCCGGCCAGGTGCTCATGTTCAGCGCCGAAACCATCGACGGAGCCGAGACCCCCGCCGAAGTGGTCGCCATGGCCTGGGATCTGGAGACGGCAGCAGCGGCTCATGACGCGTTCCTCGCCGAGTTCGATGGGGTCGTGCCCGCCGATGACCGCGAGGCGTTCGCGCTGCGAACCCGCCTGGCCCATGAATGGCGGCACCTGCTCAGCGTCGACCCGGCCCTGCCTCCGCAGCTGCTGCCGGCCGATTGGGCGGGAACCCGGGCCCGTGAGGTCTTCCACGCCTGTTACGCGGCATGGGCCGAATCCGCGAATTTGTACTACACAACTTTGTCGGACGAGGCGGTTATGTCGTAGATTATCGCCATGACAGACATCGGATACCCCGTCTTCGATTGCGACAACCACTACTACGAGGCCGTCGACGCCTTCACCCGGCATCTCGATCCCCGTACCGGCCCCCGCACCATCCAGTGGTGCACCATCAACGGACGTCAGTACCACGTCATCGGCGGCAAGGTCAGCCACGCTGTGGTCAACCCCACGTTCGATCCGGTGGCATTGCCCGGTGTGCTCAAGGACTACTTCCGCGGTAACCCCAACAACGAGAACCCCGTCGAGCTGCTCAAGCAGCGCGAGCCGATCCGTCCCGCCTATCGCGACAAGGACGCTCGCATCGCCACTCTCGATGAACATGGTCTCGAGAAGGTCTGGCTGTTCCCGACCCTCGGCATGATCTACGAAGAACCGCTCCACAAGGATCCCTGGGCCGTGCAGCAGGTGTTCACGGCGTTCAACCGTTGGATGCTCGAGGACTGGGGCTTCAACCACAAGGACCGCATCTTCACCGCTCCGTACATCACGCTCGTCGACGTCGACTGGGCCGTGAAAGAGGTTGAGTTCGCCATCGACAACGGTGCCACCACTGTCGTGATGCGTCCCGCTGCCCCCACCACAGTCGACGGCCCCCGTTCGCCAGCCGATCCCATGTTCGACCCGTTCTGGGCCCGTGTGAACGAAGCCGGTATCACCGTTGTCGCCCATGCCGGCGACTCTGGCTACAGCTCCAACGGCTATGCCGAGGACAATGGCTTCTCCGCCGGCTTCGGCTCCCAGGGTCGCCCGCAGCCGCTGCGTATGGCCACCATGTTCGACCGCCCCATCGAGGATTTCCTTGGTTCGTTGGTGTGCGACAAGGTCTTCGAGCGCTTCCCCAACCTGCGTGTCGCGTCGGTCGAGAACGGTTCGGGTTTCCTGCGCGGTCTGCTCAAGAAGCTCGACATCACGGCCAACAAGATGGCGGGCTGGTTCCCCGAGCAACCGTCGGAGACCTTCCGCAAGCACATCTGGATCAACCCGTTCTGGGAGGACGATGTGCATGAGGTCGTCGAACTCATGGGCTCTGATCGCGTCATCTTCGGCTCCGACTGGCCCCATATCGAGGGCATGCCGGTTCCGCTTGATTACGTCGACGAACTCAAGGAGTTCTCGCCTGCTGTGCAGCAGATGATCATGCAGAGCAATACGGAGTTCCTCAACACTCGTCGCCCAGTGTGAGCACGAACCCTGCCGAGCCATCCTCGTCGATGCTCGGCAGGGTTCATGCTGCTATCGGCCTACGCACCCGGATCCGTCGGGTCAGGCGCACGTACCATCGCAGTTTCGATATCGCAGCGGCAGGTGGGGGGCACTTCTCCCGGACCATGACGCTCAAACACGTGGTCTGGTCACTGCGCCGACCTTCCGTGCACCGGATCGATGCCGGGGGCCTCTCGGTTCTGGCCCGATTCGGCACGAACCGCAGCGATGTCTACGTCTGGCACGAGATCTTCACCGATGGCGAGTACGAGGTCGTCGATCTTGTCGATCCCGAATGGATCCTTGATCTCGGTGCGAACGTCGGGTACTCGGCGCTCTGGTTCGCCAAGAGGTACCCGAGGGCGAACATCATCGCTGTCGAGCCCGATACGGCGAACTACGAACTCCTCCTCACCAATGTCGCCGATGAACCTCGTATCCATCCGGTGTGCGCGGCTGTTGCATCCGCCGGTGCGCCACGACAACGAGTCACGACAGTCAATGATGGATGGGGTGGGGCTTCGCTGCGCACCAAGCCGATCGACGATGGCAATTCGGGTGCTGAGGGGGCCGACTTCGCAGGAGTCGTCGACAGCATCGATGTGGCAACCCTCCTCGACCAGTTCGGCATCGAACGACTCGATCTCATGAAAGTCGATGTTGAAGGTGCGGAACGGGACATCTTCGGAAGTTCCGAGCCCTGGATCGGCCGGGTCGATGCCATCGTGGCTGAACTTCATGACCGGTTTGCTCCCGGATGCGAAGAGATCTTCGTCCGGGCAACCGCGGATTTCGAGGTCCAACACAGTTATGGCGTGGGTGGGACCATCAGGTACGTGCGGCGGGAGTCACCTAGCCTCACCGACTGATGGATGCGCCCTCCCGATTCGTTCTCACCGTCGGTGGGGTCCTCGGTCTGCTGATGGTGGTGTTCGCTCCGGGTTGGTTCGGTGGGGCCGATGAGGGCACCCATGTGATGCGCTCGCTGGCGATGGCTCACGGCGAAGTGTTCCCAAGTCGCGTCGATGGCGCCTTGCTTTCCACGGTGCCGATCGTCCAGAGCGAGTCGATCGGCGCGGTGATCCGCTACTCGGCAACGCATGATTCACCGAATGGCGGATCACTGCTCGGATCGTTGCTCGACACACGGCCGAACTGGGACGACACCATCACGTTCGACACCGGAGCGACCATGGCCTCCTCGCCGATCGCGTACGCGCCTTCGGCGTTGTTCATGGCGGTTCCGAGTGCACTCGGCGCACCCACGATCGTCACATTGTGGTTCGGCCGACTCGGTGACCTGGTGGTCTATCTTGCGCTCATCCTGTTGGCGCTCCGCCTCGCCGGTGGGTTCCGATGGGCGATCACCATCACCGCGCTGTTCCCGATGAACCTCGCCATGGCCGCCTCGGTCAGTCCC
>Ga0209084_1000382_pt1 | contig 41172 bp, 44 predicted proteins | sample C_130820_MF_Meta_FD_187309 | JGI IMG/M metagenome (GOLD analysis project Ga0209084, IMG submission 187309) | Freshwater microbial communities from Lake Croche, Canada to study carbon cycling - C_130820_MF_MetaG (SPAdes) (version 2) | ecosystem: Environmental > Aquatic > Freshwater > Lake... | reverse complement strand
GCTCTATCTTCAGGCTGAATCTGATCGGCTTACCTTCTGGGCGGATCAAGCCAACGAACTTGATTGGCACAAACCCTTCACTCAAGTACTTGACTGGAGCGAAGCGCCAGTTGCCAAGTGGTTTGCTGATGGGGAAATCAATGCTTGTTTCAATGCCCTAGATAGGCACGTACTGGCAGGCAACGGAGCCCGAGTTGCGCTGCTATTTGAAGGCGAGCCGGGAGATACCAAGGCCTACACATACGAAGATTTACTGAAAGAAACGAAGCGAGCGGCTAACGCACTGCTAAGCCTTGGCATCACCTCAGGAGATCGCGTTGCCATATACATGCCAATGATTCCGGAGACCGTAATTGCCATTTTGGCCTGCGCTCGAATAGGTGCTGTCCACAGCGTAGTATTCGGTGGCTTCAGTGCAGATTCATTGAGAAGTCGAATCGATGATGCTCAAGCCAAGTTGGTAATCACAGCTGATGGCGGATACCGAAAAGGAAAAGCTCACACCCTAAAGGAAGCGGTTGATCTCGCACTGAGTGCTGATAACTGTCCAAGTATTGAGAACGTATTGGTTGTCAAAAGAACAGGAACTAACGTTACTTGGAATGCCAAGGACATCTGGTGGCACGAAGCTCTAGAAGCTGCAGATCCTGAACACACAGCTGTTGGCTTCAATGCTGAGCACCCGCTCTTCATTCTCTACACCTCTGGAACTACCGGTAAACCTAAAGGCATTCTGCACACCACCGGTGGTTACCTAACCGGTGCTTCATACACTCACCGAACAGTCTTTGATCTAAAACCTGAAACCGATGTTTATTGGTGCACAGCTGACGTTGGCTGGATTACTGGTCACAGTTATGTTGTCTATGGTCCACTTGCTAACGGTGCGACGCAGGTAATTTATGAAGGAACACCTGATAGCCCAAGCTTTGAACGTTGGTGGCAAATCATTGAGAAATACAAAGTCAGTATCTTCTATACCGCACCAACTGCTATCAGAACCTTTATGAAAATTGGAAAAGAAATTATCGAAGGCAAAGACCTATCTAGTCTTCGCATTCTTGGTTCTGTTGGTGAACCTATTAACCCAGAGGCTTGGCAGTGGTATCACGATATAATCGGTAATGCTAAATGTGAGATTGTCGATACCTGGTGGCAAACCGAAACCGGTTCAATCATGATCTCTCCTATCACCGGCGCATTCAAAACTAAACCCGGTTCTGCTCAACGAGCAGTGCCTGGAATCAAAGTTGGCATAGTTGATGAGAATGGAAAAGCCGTAGCGGTTTCTGATTCGACTGCCGGCTACCTCACCATCGATGAGCCTTGGCCATCGATGCTCAGAGGGATTTGGGGAGACCCTGAGCGTTTTGTTGAAACCTATTGGTCTAAGTTTCCAGGAAAATACTTCGCCGGTGATGGCGCAAGATTCGATGAAGATGGAGACATCTGGTTACTCGGCAGAATCGATGATGTCATCAAAGTTTCAGGTCACAGGCTTTCAACTGCAGAAATAGAGTCTGCTCTAGTTGAGCACCACTGGGTAGCTGAAGCTGCAGTTGTAGGGGCTAAGGATGAAATCACTGAACAGGCGATAGTAGCTTTCGTTATCCTTCGCCAAGATGAAATTGCTGATGCCCCAGATGAAGAATCGATTGGCAAAATACTTAGAGCTTGGGTTACTGAGAAAATAGGTGCAATCGCAAGGCCTCGTCAGATTATGGTGGTGACAGAACTACCTAAGACTAGATCTGGCAAGATCATGAGAAGACTACTTAGAGATGTTGCTGAAGGAAGACCTATTGGCGATGTAACTACCCTTGCCGATTCAACTGTCATGACTGCTATCAATGACAAATTGTCATCTGGTGCTAACGACTAACTATTCGAATTCAACAATCAGTTCAACTTCAACTGGTGAATCCAATGGCAGCACTGCAACACCGATAGTTGATCTAGCGTGGATACCAGCGTCTCCAAAGACAAGACCTAAGAATTCAGAAGCACCGTTATTGATAGCTGGTTGACCGGTAAAGCTTGGGTCACAGGCGATAAAGCCATTAACTTTCACAACTCTGGTAATTCGATCTAGATCACCGATAGCAAACTTGATAGCCGCTAAACAGTTCAGTGCTGAAATCTGAGCTAGTTCCTTAGCTCGTTCAGGAGATACCTGGTTAGGCACCTTGCCGGTCTCAACCAATACACCTTTAACAAAAGGCAGTTGACCTGCAGTCATCACTAGATTGCCTGTTGCAACAGCCGGAATATAGGCTGCTACCGGTGGGACAAGATCTGGTAGCGGATGACCCAATTCGATGAGTCTGGCTTCGATTCTTCCGGTCATTATTCGCTCTTAGCTTTCTTCATATATGCCACATAGCCACCTTCGGGAGTTGCCACAATCTGGACTAGCTCCCAGCCCTGCGCACCCCAAAAGTCCAGTATTTGCTTAGGATTATGCGGTGGAAGTGGGCTAACTGTGTATTCCCAGATGGTCATTTACGAGCATCCTCTCAGAGTTTGAAGGTAACCTAGAGTCTATGTCTGAAAAGGGTAAAAAGTCTAAGCGCAAGGGTGGGTGGCTCTCGCTACTGAGCCTAAGCACGCTAGCCACAGCGCTCAGCTTTGCCTTACTCTTGCCTATGGTGTGGCTAGGCAGCCTTGGTGTTAGCGCAACCGTCTCAATCTTTGAGAACCTGCCAGATTTCATCAAACCGGTCAACGCAGCTGAAGCATCAAACATCTATGCTCTGAAAAATGGCAAGCCAGTTCCTATCGCCAGGTTCTTCAACGAAAACCGCATCTCTGTTGGTTTTGACGAGATCTCCCCAAACATGATCCGAGCTGCCATTGACACAGAAGATCCTAGATTCTATGAACACATCGGTGTTGACTGGGTTTCCTTTACCAGAGCAACCCTGAACAACGTTCTAAAAGCAGGTAAAGGTCCCGGTGGCTCTACCATCACCATGCAGTATGTGAAAAACAACTTGCTAGAAGCTGCCGTCCTCAGCGGTGACCCTGAAGCTCTAGCCATGCAGACTGATAGCGCACATGCCTTGCAGAGAAAATTCCAGGAAGTGCGTCTAGCCCTGGCTCTCGAAAAGAATTACAGCAAGCAAGACATTCTTGCTGGATACCTGAACCTCTCGTTCTTTGGAACAAATATCAATGGTGTTGAAGCAGCTTCTGAGTATTACTTTGGAGTGCACGCCAAGAAACTTAACGTTCCGCAAGCAGCAATGCTGGCAGCAATGCTGAAAGGTGCTGAAGATTACCGACCTGATGTAGAAGAAAACGCTGATCGAGCACTGTCACGTCGAAACTATGTAATCCAAAACATGGCAGATCAGGGTGACATAACTCAAGCTGAAGCTAACGAATACAAGGCAACCTCAATCAAGCTAAACCTCCACAAGATTCCTACCGGTTGTGAAGCACATCAGGCATATGCATATTTCTGTGACTACGTGGTTTGGACTATTCGTAACTCACCCGAATTTGGACCAACCCAAACAGATCGCGAAGCACTACTGCGAAAAGGTGGACTCAACATTTACACAACCATGGATGTCCAATTACAAAAAGTTGCTGATAACGCAACTAAGACCTGGGTGCCATCAAATGATAAAAATAAAATTGGTGCATCCAGCGTTTCAATTGAGGTTGGCACTGGCAGAGTTCTGGCTCTTACTCAGAACAGAGTATATGACCAAACCGGAGCAGATATTCCTGGTCACACATCGGTGAACTACTCCACTGATCGACCATACGGTGGCTCATCTGGTTTTCAGACTGGCTCCACCTACAAAATCTTTACGTTAGCCGAATGGCTTACCAAAGGTCACACGCTCAACGAACATGTTGATGGGCGGATTAGGGAGTGGGATGCCGCTACCGACTTCTCATCTAGATGTGGTCAGCTAACCGGCACCTGGACACCTGGCAACGATGCCAACGAGCCCGAAGACCTGAACGCTATTGAAGCAACATCGCTGTCAGTAAATACGGCCTTCGCATACATGGCAAGCAAGTTAGACCTCTGTGACATCAGGGATATGGCGATGAGATTTGGTGTGCACAGAGCTGATGGCACTGAACTAGTCTCCTACCCTGCCTCGGTGCTAGGTATTAACGAAATCGCACCTTTGACCATGGCCGGTGCAGTTGCTGGAATTGCCAACAAAGGCGTCTTCTGCACCCCGGTAGCAATTGACCGAGTCCTCGTCAGAGAAACAAACACCGACATGTCAGTGCCAAAGACACTTTGCACACGAGCAGTAACCCCTGAGGTTGCTGCAGGTATGACCAAAGCCATGAGTGCTGTAATCAACGGTGGAACAGGTGCAGCATCATCAACTGGCGACGGCACCCCACTGGCTGGTAAGACTGGAACTACCGATGCCGCGGTCCACACTTGGATGACTGGTTTCTCAACTGCAGTGGCAACCGCAGTATGGGTAGGTAACGTTTCTGGAGATGTGTCTCTCCGAAAGATAAATCTTCACGGTAAAAAAGGCAGCACTGTTCGTCACGAAATTTGGCGAGCAATCATGAAAACTGCCAATAAGACATACAAGGGAATAGCCTTCGATAAACCTCCACAGAGCATGATTGATTCTCCATTAGCACTTATTCCATCGGTTGCCGGTCTAGTTCCAGAGGCTGCTATTCAGAATCTTGCTGCACTAACACTAAACACCAAAATCATAGTTACCCAGGTTGGCTCAACTATGCCTGCCGGCACTGTCGCATACACCAAACCTAAAGCTGGCACCTCAGTGCCGATTGGAACCCAGATCAAGATTTATGTATCAAAGGGTGGTTTTACTAAAGTACCAAAGGTAACTGGCATGACTGTTGCCGATGCCACCATCGCTCTGAATGCGGCTGGATTCCCAACCGTTAGCGCTCCACAGCCATCACAAAACCTATACTTCGTCCATGACGCAACTGTTCCTGCTGGAAATGTCGTAGGCACTGACCCACCCGCCGGTAAAGCAGTGATCTCATCTTCTGCCATTTTGCTCATCATCAGTAAAGGCCCCTAAGTCTTAGATGCAACTATTTCTGGTCATCTTTCTCACTGCAATTGCTCTTGTCGTTGTCTACGCAACTCTAATTGAACGTTTTTGGTTTGCCGTTAGAAGAGTGAACTTAGCAATACTGCCTAAAGGATCAGCAGAAATAAATATTTTGCACATCTCCGATATTCACATGGCTCCCTGGCAGAAACGAAAGCAGAAATGGATTAGTAAATTAGCTGATCTAAACCCTGACTTAGTAATTGACACCGGCGATAACCTAGGCCACAAAGATGCCATTCCTGCCACGCTTAGCGCTCTAGAGTCTTTGACTGGGGTGCCAGGAGTTTTTGTCAATGGTTCTAATGATCTGTTTGCCCCGAGTGTTCGCAACCCTTTCAAATACTTCAGCTCTCCTTCCAAAGTGCACTCTTTAGCTCACTCAAAACTAAATACAGATTTACTCAACACAGGATTCACCTCAGCTGGCTGGAATGACCTAAACAACCAATCTGCGAATCTGAGCATCAAAGGTGTGAATATAGCTTTTCTAGGGACTGACGATGCTCACGAGGGTTTGGCAGAACTAAGCAAACTATCAAAGCCAAAGGGGAAAACCCATCTAGTAATTGGCGTAACGCACGCACCATACCTAGAAATCCTTCAAGGCCTAAATGACTTAGGTGCACAACTAATATTTGCAGGTCACACCCACGGTGGTCAGGTCTGCTTGCCCAACGGAAAAGCGCTGGTGACAAACTGTGATCTGCCGACCAAGTATGCGAAAGGGCTAGCCCATCTAGAGCTAAAAGCTGGTAGCCCATTTTGGTTAAATGTTTGCGCAGGTTTGGGAAACTCTATTTATGCGCCGGTTCGATTGTTTTGTCGTCCAGAGGTAGCACTTGTGACGCTAACTGCTATGAACTAAAACCAAAAACATCAGCACCGAGAATTATGTATTTATCATCGGTGTTGTCGCAGCGAGCAACTTGTTCTGCGGCAAAGCAAGTGATGTCTCCGACAATAATCTTGCTGCCGTTCGGCAGATCGTAAATACCTTCTGGGTCTGAGTAAAGTCCACCAGCACAGAGCCAGTCAGCTTCTTTACCCTGCGAAGGTTGGAAGCCCCAGAGTCTGGCCTGAAAACCCCAAGCACCCTGACAATCTGGTGGTGTCGTTGGTAGTTTGTATGCAACATCTACTTCTCGATGTTCACACACAACCTGGCCAGGATTTTCATTTATGGTGCACCAGATAGTTCCCCCGCCAATGCGAAAAACATAGCCACCGTAGGAATTGCTGTAATCAGCTGCATTAACCACTGGCGCTTCCACCGGTGGCTTATCTGGAATTTTTCCTTCAGGTTTATCACTGTTGGAAGCGCAAGCGCTTAGGAATAAGACAGTTGAAACTGCCAAGACCAGAACCCCAAACCTACGCATAGTTTTAGGTTAGCCGAGGCTTCTAGAATTCACTGGCAACAAGCTCAGCTATTTCATAAGTGTTTAGCGCTGCACCTTTGCGGAGGTTATCCCCCACCACAAACATTTCAATGCTGTTCGGAAAATCTAGTGACTGTCTGACTCTTCCAACGAAGGTTGGATCTTGCCCGGCTACCAAACTTGGAGTCGGCCAAAGACCCCTAGCTGGGTCATCTACTAATCTGACGGTTGGCTCTTCACCAAGCGCTTTATGAACGTCTGCAACTGTCAACGGGTTTGCAAAGGTAGCATGAACAGCCAAAGAGTGGCTGACCAATACTGGAACACGAACACAGGTAACGGCAACCTTCAACTCTGGAATACCCAGAATCTTCCTGCTTTCGTTGCGAACCTTCATCTCTTCACTAGAGAAACCGCCCTCCTTTAGAGAACCAGCAAACGGAATCACGTTCAAAGCAACAGGATCACTAAAAGGCGAATCATCAATACCTAATCCAGAACCCTCAAGAGTCTTCAGCACATCTTCACTAGTTTCACCGGCACTGGTGCCAGCCAGTGCGCTAATTTCATTACGCAAGCGCTCAATACCCGATACCCCGGCACCTGACACTGCTTGGTAGCTAGAAACCACAAGTTCAGTTAGAGTCCAACCTCGGTGCAAAGCACCTAGGGCGGCCATCATGGTCAGGGTTGTGCAGTTTGGGTTAGAGATAATGCCCTTAGGTCGATTTCTAGCCTGCTCAGGATTTACTTCAGGAACAACAAGCGGAACTTCCGGATCCATTCTGAATGCGCCAGAGTTATCAACTGCAACAGCACCACGAGATGCAGCTATCGGTGCCCAAATCTCTGATACCTCATCAGGAACATCGAACATCGCGATATCTATTCCATCGAACGACTCTGGAGTTAGCTCAACAACAGTTAGTTCTTCACCATGAACAACAATCTTCTTACCAGCAGATCTAGCTGAAGCGATGAGTCTGATTTCACCCCAAATGTTAGGTCGGTTATTGATGATGTCAATCATCACAGTACCGACGGCGCCGGTAGCGCCAACTAGAGCTAGGTTTGGTTTAGCCATTAGCGGCCAGTTCCTGCGTAAACAGTTGCCAAACTATCTGAGTCAAGATCGAATGCCTTATGCACAGCCCGAGCTGCATCATCAATCTGTTCAAGGCTAGTAATGACAGAAATACGAATCTCAGAAGTCGAAATCATCTCAACGTTAATTCCTGATTCAGCAAGAGCTCTAAACAAAATAGCTGAAACACCTGAGTGAGTACGCATACCCGCACCAACAACACTCAACTTGCCAATCTGCTCATCACTTTCAAGTTCACGGTAACCAAGGACAGCCTTGTTCTGAGCTAGAGCATCCAATACAAGCTTCAGATCTCCCTTAGGCAGAGTGAAGGTAATGTCACTAACAGAGTCAGTAACGTCTGAACCAGTTGGAGTGTTCTGCACGATCATGTCGATGTTCGCTCCTGCTTCAGCAACAGTTGTAAAGACTGCAGCTGCCTTACCAGGCACGTCTGGAATACCGATAACGGTAATCTTTGCCTGCGACTTATCGGTGGCAACACCTGAAACGATTGATTCTTCCATTTGCTTTGCTCCATTTTCATCAGAGATAACTACAGTGCCAGGGTTAGTGCTAAAAGTAGATCTAACAACCAAATTAACTTTGTGCCTACGAGCGAACTCAACAGCACGAATATGCAAAATCTTGGCTCCAGCAGCAGCTAGTTCCAACATTGATTCAACATCGATGACATCAAGTTTTCTTGCTGTTGGAATAATTCTTGGATCAGCTGTGTAGATGCCATCAACATCGCTATAGATTTCACAAACATCAGCTTTTAGTGCAGCAGCAAGAGCAACAGCAGTGGTATCAGAGCCACCTCTACCTAAAGTAGTGATGTCTTTGCTGTCACGATTGAAACCTTGGAATCCTGCAACAATTGCAATATTGCCAGCAGCTAATGCCTCAGCAACACGATCAGGGGTAACCTCAGCGATACGCGCATTACCGTGAACTTCATCGGTAATAATTCCAGCTTGTGAACCAGTGAAAGACAAAGACTTGGCACCTAGGTCATTGATGGCCATTGAAACCAAAGACATAGAGATGCGCTCACCAGCGGTGAGCAACATGTCTAGTTCTCGACCTTCAGGTCGACTAGCAACCTGGTTGGCAAGGTCCATAAGTTCGTCAGTGGTATCACCCATGGCAGATACGACAACACAAACCTGGTTACCAGCAGCTTGGGTCTCGATGATGCGCCTAGCGACGTGCTTGATTTTGTCGGCATCGCCTACTGACGAGCCGCCATACTTTTGGACAATAAGCGCCAAGTGCGTATCTCCTGATTAGGAAAAATGGGGGGATCTTCAACGATGAATAGTTCAAGTTTAGCCCTGATTAGGGCCTTTTGTTACTGCTGGCTTACTATCCGACGACCCTCAAAGGCCCTTCCCAGGGTCACTTCATCAGCGTACTCAAGGTCCCCGCCAACTGGGAGCCCAGAGGCTAATCGGCTCACTGTGATGCCCAATGGGGCCAGTAATCGAGTCAGATAGGTCGCTGTTGCCTCACCCTCGAGGTTAGGGTCGGTTGCAATGATTACCTCTTTGATTTCAGGATCATTCAACCTAGCCATCAATTCCCTGATTCGTAGGTTATCTGGCCCTATTCCATCGATAGGACTAATTGCCCCACCAAGCACGTGATAGAAACCTCTAAATTCTCGAGTCTTCTCGATTGCCTGAACATCCTTAGATTCTTCAACCACACAGATAGCTTCTTTGGTTCTTCGAGGGTCTCGACAGATGTTACAAAGCTCAGCTTCAGCGATGTTGCCACAGGTTTCACAGAAACGAACACGTTCTTTAGCATCTAGAAGAATCTTTGCTAACTCACTTGCCTGATCGTCATCAGTTTGAACTAAATAGAAAGCAATACGTTGCGCAGACTTTGGTCCAACCCCAGGTAAACGACTCAAAGAGTCAATCAGGTCTTGAACTACACCTTCATACATTACTTGCCACCATCAACAGGTTCTGCGCCAAGTATGTCTCTTAGAACTGATTCGCCAACTTGACTACTTTCATCAATCAGCTTGTTTCTCTTTTCGTTTACCACTACTTCAGGAGTCTTCTCAACTTTTTCCTTAGGTGCAGCTTTAGCTGGCTTAGCTGCCTGCACTGCAGGTTCGCTCTCTGCCTTAGTCAAAGCACGATACTTAACCCGCACGCCCAAAACTTCAAAGATAGCCTTACGAAGTTGTTCACTGGGACTAGTGGTTCCGCCCTGTTTGAAAACAGTCATATCGTTTTCGTTGGCAAAAGCAATGTCTAGAATTTCACCATCAAAACCAACTGGTGTTTGAGGCAAAACAACTTGCCAAGCTGATCTAGAAATTTCAGCTAGCTTAGTTTTGATATCCGGCCAAGATGCCTGGAAGGTTTCCCAACTAACCGCAGGAGCTGAAACGATTGGGGCAGCAGCAGTGGCTGGTGCACTCGTACTTGGAGAGCCAGTTTGTTGTGGAGCGGATGTTTGCGCAGCGTTACCGCCTAGACCCATCCTTCTTTCTAAGCGATCTATGCGAGCTAGTGAACCGGTTTCGGTGTTGTCCTGCGCTGGAACTAGTACCTTTGCGAGCATGAGTTCTAACTGAAGCTTTGGACTGGTTGCACCGTTCATGCGGGTTAACCCCTCAGCAATAACTTCGGCAGCGTAGTTGAGTTCGGCCTTACCAAATCTTTCAACCTGTAGTCTCATCCGATCAAGTTGGTCTTGAGGGATGTCTCTTAGAACATTCTTGGCAGCTAAACCAACTGAACCGACAACGATTAGATCTCTGATGCGCTCGAGCAAATCTTCAACAAAACGGTGTGGGTCTTGGCCGCTCTGAATGACTCTGTCAACGCTAGAGAAGACCTCAGCTGCATCGCCTGCGCCGAAGGCATCAACAACAGAATCTAAGAGCGCTGAGTCTGTGTAACCGAGTAAGCCAATCGCTCTCTCGTAGGTAACATGGTTCTTCTCAGAACCAGCGATGAGCTGGTCTAGAAGTGAAAGTGAATCTCTAACTGATCCGCCGCCAGATCTAACAACCAGGCTTAGAACACCTTCGTCTATCTTGACTTTCTCGGATGCTGCCATCTGAGCCAGGTATTCAAGCATCTGTGCCGGCGGTACCAACCTGAACGGGTAGTGATGGGTTCTAGATCGAATAGTTGAAATCACTTTTTCAGGTTCAGTTGTGGCGAAGATGAACTTTACGTGGGCAGGTGGTTCTTCAACTACTTTTAGCAAGGCATTGAAACCGTCCTTAGTAACCATGTGAGCCTCATCAAGAATGAAGATCTTGTAACGGTCACGAGACGGAGCAAAAGCAATACGCTCTCTTAGCTCTCTAGCATCTTCCACCTTGTTGTGGCTAGCAGCGTCAATTTCAATTACATCTAGAGAACCAGACCCATCTCTGGATAGCTCAATACAAGATGCACACTTGCCACAAGGAGTATCAGTTGGACCCTCAGCACAGTTCAGGCAACGAGCCAGGATTCTTGCAGAGGTAGTCTTACCGCAACCACGAGGTCCACTAAATAGGTAAGCATGGTTTACTCGATCGCTCTTTAGAGCTGCCATAAGTGGCACAGTCACCTGAGACTGACCGATTAGCTCGGCAAATGATTCAGGTCTATAACGACGGTAAAGGGCGGTGGACACTCTTAGAGTTTAAGACTTTTTTCACACCTCAACGGCTTTTCTCTACACATCCAGTGAAGGCTTGTAATATTCACTCGTGAATGCTTAGTTGAGGGGAATCGTGAAGCAGTTCATTGTGACGGTAAAAAGTGGAATTATGTCTTATTTCCGGGGAACACTAAAGCATTGCCGAGAATGTGGTGCATGGTTCATCGAAGGTGATAACTGGTGTCGGACCTGTGGATCAAGACGCAGAAAGAGAAGTTTCCTTACTCGGCTTATGGTCTTCAATGCCAGCGTTGGCGCTTTCCTCTTGTTGCTCCTAGGAGCGCTTCAATACCTGACGGGGCTTATAAACCCAGACCTAGTTGAGAGAGTCATTGCAGGCGAGTACCCATTCTTTACAGGCTGGTTCTACATAGGTGTAGGTTTCTTGTCCAGCCTGATGCCTTTGATTCTTTTGAAGAGATTCTGGGACTTTCTCACCACCTAAATCGAAAATGACTCATCGAAAGGAAAAGTTATGAATTGTCAAAATTGCAAGCGAGAAATCAATGAAAATGATGAATTCTGCGGTGGTTGCGGTTTTCAACTAGAAAAACAGATTGCTTCTGACCCAGATTCATGCTCAAGCTGTTTCACCAAAATGAAACAAAATCAAACGCACTGTCAGAAGTGTGGAAGCAGTAGGAATCTATTCAAAAAGGAAGAATTCGCAGAGGTTTCGACTGCCCCATCCAAGTCCTCAAACATATTTGGAATCATTCTCTGCATCGTCGGCTTGGCAATAGTCATCTTCGCTTTCATAAATTACCAAAGTACAGGTGAGTCGCTGAGAACTGACAACAACCCCGCTGTTGGCCTTCAATATGTTATGAGTTTCCCAATTGGAATAGTTGGGGTAGTTGTTCTGATAGCGGGTCTCATTTCCCTAAACAAACCATCAGATGGCAAGTAGGAAGCCAGAAATTTAAAGACTCCCCGCACACCCGCCAGAGCCCAGTTACCCTTGCTATCTTTCGATCCTGGGGGAGTTAGCCGAGGTGACGCCGCACGGGGAGTCCGAGGCAATTCTATCGCCAGAATTGTTACCAATTATTCGCCTGAAGGCTCATAGGACTCTAGCTAAACTAGGAATCGAAACAATGAAACAGTGGGGGTAAAAAATGGCAGAGCAGGACAACCTATTAGACGTAGCTGGCGAGAACTCAAGTTCAGGGGAGGCTGCAACAGAAAAGACTTCATTAATAAAGAGATTCAGAAACGCACCTAAGCGGACGAAACTAATTGTCGCTGGTGTTACCGGTGCATTGCTAATTTCAGGTGGTGCTGGAGCTTATGCTTTCTACCAAGCACCAGACACAGTAGTAGCTCAGGCAATTGTTTCACTCGTCACTGCGCAAAACCCGAGTTACGAGCTTGACGTTACGGGAGCCACATCTGGCCTAGATGGAACCATTCAACTTTTTACATACAGCTCCGACAAAGGTACCGCTCTTGAATTAAACGTCAAGGCGAAGGTGGGCAATGAAAACGCTGGAGCGACGCTGAACGCTGTCTCAGACAAGTCTGGAGACTTTTACCTAAATCTTTCAAACTTCTCTACCCTCGCTTCAATTCTTGAACAGACTGGTTATTTGCCCAGTGCCACTATCCAGTCTCTAACAGCTGCATTGACCGACACCTGGGTAAAGGTAAGCGCAGCCGATCTGACCCAAGCCACAGCCGCTCTAGGCAACACCGGTAGTTGCCTCAGTGACGCTGCAACCAATCAGATCTCTCAAGACATTCAGGGCAATTTGAGAAGTAACTTTTTTGTGAAGGTTAAGCAAGAACTTGCCCAAGAAGATGGCAATAGAGTATTTTTGCTCACCATTGATGCTGGCAAACTAAAGAGCTTCTTAAGTTCATTCAGGAGCTCGAAGGGATTTGGAGAACTTGCAAAGTGCCAGCCAGGTCTTTCCATACCTGATTCAGCCTTGAACAGCATCACTCAGGACGTAATCGATCAAGCTATCGCAAGCAGTGGGACTGCAGTAAAGCTTTATGCGACATCATTTGATCACAGGTTTGTAAAACTATCTGTTGAAGTCAAAGATGCTGCAACTGCTCAAACAGTGAATCTAACCCTAAAAGCAAACGGTTCACACCCTGAGAAAGTAGTGATCCCAAGTAAGTCAGTCACATTCACCGAGTTCGTCACTTCTCTCACCTTTGCGTTCTGAACAGGAACCACCTAGCCTCAGGTCTACTTGAACTAGAGCGCCTATTTGTTTGTTTTAGATCTCTCTTCAGCCACAGCAGTTCGAAGTTGGCTAGCCATCTCTTTAGCGTCTTTGATGGCGGCTTTCTTACCACCATCGTGCCAGGCAGTTGCAAGGCTCACCGCCATGCCAGGAGTAATGTCGTCCAAGTTTGTAGTTTCTAAACCAGATGTGCGTTCCCTGTTTGAAACCGAGATAGAAACTGTTAGCCCATTAGGACCAGCTTCCATATTTACGACCTTGCCCAGATCGAATACTCTGACTTGGTTTGCACCCGAGAAGACAACCCTTTGGTTAGTGACCGTTAGCTCTCCGGAATCGATTGGCTGAGAGGTCTCAGGATTTCTAGTCGACGACCCACCGGTGCGACCGGTATTTAGTCGAACACCTTTTGCCACTCTGAAGCTAACCCCTGCGTAGCCACCTGAGTATGTCGAACCCGTGCTCTTGAACTCGGTGAGAACTACGTTTTCCAGATGGTAGATGAGAATCTCATCCTTAGCTGTTGAGAAGACTGCATTGTCAACTTTGAAGTCACTCTCTACTAGCTGATCAAGAATGACAGCTTGATATTCCAACTGAAGTAAGCGCTTCTTGGTATTTGCCGCGTTGGTCAGAATCGAAACAACCAACCAAACAGCCAAGATCCCCAGCATTACGTATAGAAAATTAGGATTCGCCTCGAAGTTCAAGACTGCGCTAATGAGCAGAACTAGCATTACGGTTCCTAAGCAGCCTTGGCCACGAGTGAGTTTCATTTGTTTCCCTTCCAGCCTTCAGACTATTCCCAACTGTCGACATCTTCGTCTAAACACCTGTTGAAGCATAGAACTCTAAACGTGAAGCCATATTCAAAGTAAACTTCTAAAAGTCGCCATAGCCGGTGACAACCCAGGAGAATTCGCCTAGTGGCCTATGGCGCACGCTTGGAAAGCGTGTTGGGTGCAAGCCCTCGGGGGTTCGAATCCCCCATTCTCCGCAGTAAAAAGGCCCCAGATTCGTCTGGGGCCTTTTCATTACCGTCACTCACCTGATAAGCGCCCTTCAGCGCTATTGCGCTTGCCTTGTGCAGGAACGAGTTTGCCGACTTTGCCGTAGCCAAACTTAGGCATGTTCACGTAGACATTCTCAGTCTTTCCCTTGTCAATGACATAGGTCTCGTGCCAGATTCCGACTGCACTGGATTTCATCGCCGCCTGATTGAAAGCTTTCCAAGCCGGCAAGTGCTCCGAATCCTTGGCTTTTGCGTATTCGATAAGTTTGTCCGAACTCTCCCAGTACTGAACCAAGATCAACGTGCGACCGATCCACATTTCAAAGGATTTGAAACCCAAGTCAGGCTGCGTGTAAAGCTCTTTGAGCATCTTGGGCATCGCAAGAAATACCGGTAACCAGCGGTGGACTGCGAAAAGGTTATTGAATCTCATTCCAATGAGAAATAGCACGAAACCTTGTTCGGGCACTGCTGTCATTCTTTCGCTTTGCACTTTTGCCATGTCTTCCACCTTCACTCATTTTGGTTTACAAGTAAACATTATTGTATACATGTAAACTAAACAAATGGTTGAAAATAGAATCAGTTTTCTGCTCAACGATCTTGTTCGAGAAATGAACGGCCAGGCCGACTCCCTGCTTCGCGGAGAGTTCGGACTAACCCACAGCCAGTTCGTATTTCTTCTGATCTTGTTTCAAACTGAGCAGATCGACGTAACACGGCTTGCTGAGGCTCTGGGGGTAACAAAGGGTGCCGTAAGCAAGCGAGTTGGCTGGTTCCTAGAAAGAGACTTGGTATCCACTTTTCAATCACCTGGGGACGCAAAGCGCGTGCTGATTGCCCTAACACCAGAGGGATTCAAACTCGCTAAATCGGCCGGGGATTTTCTGGAACAGCGATTTTTGGCGACAATCACCAAGTCTCAGAAATTCGATCAAGAGTTGTTACGAAACGAACTTCAAAAAATGCTTCAACTTCTTCGGGATAAGCACTAGGCGCACTTACCGCCGATACAAATGATTTCGCACCTCCGTGCGCCTTCGAAAGACACTTATTGGCGTAGAAAGATGGCGTAGAAAGCGATTTTGAACTTCATTAAGCCAGTAATCACTTGGGAAGAATGGGGTTAGTGCGTTTCACCCATTCTCCGCAGTGAAAAAGCCCCAGAGAAATTTGGGGCTTTCCTTTTTTGCTCGACCTGAAAAAGGAGGCGTAATTAACTTGCAAAATGCAAGTTAATCAAATAGGCTCCCTCTGCAAACACAAACATTACGAATGCAGAGGAAATGTCATGGAACTAGTTTTGGTAACAGGAATCAGCGGGTATGTCGGCCAACATGTAGCCACCGAATTGCTAAATGCAGGCTATCGAGTGCGAGGCACTGTTAGAGATGAAGCCAAATCTGCTTCCGTATTGAAAAACCTCGGAGGTTTTGCCGACACCAAGAACTTGGAATTTGTGAAGGCTGATCTTCTGAACGACAAAGGCTGGGATGATGCAGTCAAAGGCTGTGCATTCGTTCTACACATCGCATCCCCTTTCGTTCTGGCGGTGCCTAAAGATGAAAATGAACTTATCGCGCCAGCGGTCGAGGGAACTCAAAGGGTCCTAAATGCGGCTAAACGAGCTGGAGTGAAGCGTGCTGTTCTAACTTCTTCAGTAGTGGCAATGACTTCTGGTCGCGCCTCTGGAAATTATGGAACAGACTCCTGGTCTGATTTGACTGCAAACATAGGGGCCTACGCAAAAAGTAAAACACTCGCGGAACAAGCCGCTTGGGAAATCGTCAAAGATGGGGAAATCGAGCTTGTGACAATAAACCCAGGGTTCATGCTTGGGCCTGCAATCGGTAAATCGGGCGATGGCCAAAGTATTGCGATGATCGCAGGGCTCATCTCTGGCAAACTGCCGATGGTGCCTCAGGTTGCCATGGGCATGGTGGATGTTAGAGACGTGGCCAAACTCCATGTCGCCGCCATGAAAGACAAGAAGTCAGCTGGCAAGCGTTACATTGCCTCGACAGCAGAGCCGGTGGCTATGTCAAAGCTCGCAGCAACTCTCCGCGGTGCAGGCTATAGCAAAGTTCCATCAATCAAAGCCCCTAACTTCATGATCAAAATGATGGGCCTCTTCGACCGGGAAGCTAAGGGGATGGTTCCTGAACTCGGTCGAATGATCTCATACGACATCTCGGACACAGTAGATAGTCTGAACTGGGAGCCAACCCCGATAGATAAGTCCGTTTTGGAGATGGCTGCCTCGATCTCTAAATAGGAGGCCTATGAACACCGATTCGGAATTGCTGAATCCCGAGTGGAGATCACCCTGCCCTATCGCATCAGGTTTGGATATCCTAGGAGATAAATGGTCGCTAATCATTGTTCGCGATCTAATCGAATATTCCTCTAGAACTTACTCAGAGTTCGCATCCTCCCCCGAAGGAATTTCGACAAACATACTCGCTTCTAGGCTGAAGCAATTGGAATCACTGTCGATAATCGAGAGAGTAAATCCAGATAAGCCTTCTCGCAACAATGCTTTCCAACTTACCCAGCGAGGCAAAGCTTTGCGACCGGTGCTAGAAGAACTGGGTAAGTGGTCGCAGATTCATCTGAAAGAAATTCATCCAACTATCGTCACGATAATCTAGTTCAACTTCAATGGCCATTGGCGTAGAACAATGGCGTAGAAAGGCATTTCAGAAGTTAAGTTCCGCCTAAATGTTGCCTTAGAGGGCATTAGTTCGAGTGAAGTATTCTCCGCCAAAAGCTATGCGCTCAGTTGGCCTTCACTTCTTTGAGTTAGCTTGGAAATAGACTTTTCAAATGAATGCACTTGTAATCTTCGCTGTAAATGTAAAGGCTGTCGCTAGTTTTTATGAGGCTGTGCTTGGACTTTCTCCAACTCCAAAGCCGGGTGATACCAAGAAGGACATCCGTTTGGGCGGTAAAGGCTTGGAGCTTTTGATCCATTCGATTCCACCAAGAATAGCTAAAACCATTGTCATTAAATCTCCGCCTGCAGCTAGAGACATTGCAGCGATGAAACCTGTCTTTGATGTGAAGTCACTCGCTATAGCAGAAGAGCAAGTCGCTCTTAGAGGCGGGGTAGTAACAAAGGTAACTTTCACACTTGATGGGCTAACTCGACGTGAAGTATTAGACCCAGAGGGTAACGTCATACAACTTAGAAGCAAAAGCTTATAAAGTCTTGGCTAATCCAAACAAACTAATTGAACTGAAGATAGCTGGCCGCTATCGGATGATCCCCATGTGGGCAACTGAGTTAAGTTTTGAAGTTAGACCAGGGCAGAAATTTGATGCGAGGGCTTGGAAGTATTGGAAGCCAGTTCTTCTACTACTCAATGAAGTCGCTAAGAAAGAGAAGCTCAAGATCAATTGGGTGAGGGTGCATTCACACTTTGGTCATAAGGGTGATGTCCCTCATGCCATGGGTTGGTGGGATCATGAGCAAAAAGCTATGTTCCTTTGCCACTTTGATAAAGAGACAATGCTGCACGAAGTAGGTCACGCTTTATCTAGTGGTTATCACGGAGATCCATGGGCAAAACAAGCGTCAAGGCTTTACCTGAAGTATCTAACAGGAAAAGAACTTAGGGAAGCCATGATCCAGTTGGCTCACTACCTATCTGGTCGTAGGGTTTATAAAACCATCTATGGAGAAAAGGCCCCAAAAGCACCTGAAATACAAAGCCTCTGGAAGGGCCTCGACTCAAAGAAATAGAACCGTAATAAAACGTGCTCAGTTGCTCACGGGTTCAGCTTGCCCGCCAACTAGGGTATTAGATATGTCAGATGATAACTATGAAAGCAAAAAGGTACTAATACCAGGTCGCTGGGTTGAGCGGATCGAAGAGGTCTTCCACATTGTCCTAGGCTTCTGCCTCCTTGTCATAGCCTGTGTTGCCCTCTACTTCTCTGTAAACAGAGCATTCGAAACAGCACCGTTCTTCCCAACCGGAATGATCCAAGCTATCAATGACATCTTGTTCATCATCATCATTCTTGAGATTCTAAGAACTGTCGTTGCTCGATATACCGATGGTGTATTCCAACTACAAAACTTCCTAACTATTGGTGTTATCGCAGCGGTTAGGCACATCTTGACTGTTGGCGCCTCCCTAACTTTGGCTGACGGCAAGTCTCAGGTCGAATTCGATAGAGCTGTCATAGAGCTAGGGATAAGCTCTGGAATTGTGGTCGCGCTTGTATTTGCGATATTCCTATCGAAAGCTTCCAATAGCCTCCCAAATAAGGTAGCTAAGAAGTAACGTTCAGGCTATTCACAGTCATCCCTTACTTGCTACTTCTCCTCAGGCAACCTAGCCTAAAGACATGAGAACTAAACGGATTGGCTGGGTAGCTCCATTACTAGTGGTAGCTCTACTATCTCCTGCTCCCGCTCAAGCTGCGACAGCTACAATTCCGAATGGCATTCAAACTACCGACTTAAATACTGTTGGCACTACACCTCAGTCCCTAGCAACCGAATTAGCTGGCCTTGGAGTAACAATCTCTAATGTTGTATACAAAGGCGCTAACGCTCAAGCTGGAACTATCGATGTGATTGATCCTCAGGTGGTTGCTTTCAATCATGGTGTGATTCTCTCCACTGGAAATATATCTGATGTTGTTGGACCAAACAAAAGTGAGTCCATCACTGGAGACATGGGTGGAACCAATGACACGGATCTGGATGCCTTGATTGCAAACAGTCAGACAGTGAACCCCGTTACTTTCGACGCAGCAGCTCTAGAGTTTGATTTTGTCCCAACCACCAACAAGGTTTACTTCACATATGTTTTTGGTAGTGATGAATACCTTGAGTGGGTAAATCTGTTTGATGATGTCTTTGGCTTTTATGTCAACGGTGTGAACTGTGCGACTATTCCAGGAGCAGGTAGCACAGCCGTTTCGATTGATACCATCAGCTCAACCGTAAACAGCAATCTCTATAGAGATAACTCTTACCTGACTTCAACTAACCCGATCAACATTGAATCCGATGGCCTAAGTGTTGAGATGGTTTGCAGTGCAACTGTTATTCCTAATCAAACAAACCACATCAAGCTGGCGATTGCAGATACCAGCGACCAGGTACTTGACTCAATTGTCATGATCAAGTCGGGTAGCTTCTCAACAGTAAAACCAGAGTCCTGCAACAACGGTATGGACGATAACGGTAATAACAAGGTTGACAGCAATGACCCGATTTGTCAGAACACAACCACAGCAGCACCTCTTGGCCAATCCGGTATCGGTCAGGCTGGAGACCCGCCAGCTTTCACAGGTATTGCTAACGCACCCATCAAACTTGATGCAGCTGCCTTGGCCTGGGATCCAACCGAAAACACTATTAGTACTTCTTGGGAAGTTCACGGCATCAATGGAAACGATGCTGTCTGTCAGGTTGTGCCTGGCGGAAAGCAAGGACTAAAGCAGGATAAGTCGATAGCGGTAGCTGCTGCTTTATGCCCTGTTGCAGGAGAGTACGTTGCACGCATTGATGGTTGGGATTCTGAAGGTAGTTCAGATTTTGACTACGACGTTGATTTCTTTGTTCAAGCCAAAGCTGCAGAGGTGCACATCAATCCACTACCTCAGGACTATTTCCCAGCACCAGGTGACACAGTCACTCTGACTGCAGACATAACTAACATCGGTAACGGTGAAGATGTTTTGTGTAAATACAACTGGGGTGACAGCACAAAGACCGAGGTAACCTCTGATCAAGGTGTTTGTTCAGATGCACATCAGTATTCAACCAATACCAGCACAGTCATTTCAATAACAGCTGTTACTGCTGATGGTGTAAGCACAGCCGACCTCATCCCCATTGTCATCGGCGAGACTGTGAAGCCTTTAGATAAGTTATTTGAAATTACTGGATTGCCAACCATTCTTGGCACTGCCAAAGTTGGCACTACTCTTACCTCAACTCCTGGCACTTGGTCTCCACTGCCTGACTACAGTTACCAATGGTTCAAATACAAGACCCTCGCTGAAACCCCTGTTCAGATAGGAACAGCTAACAGCTATGCCGTTCAGCCTGCTGATCTTGGTTTTAGCTTTGTCCTAAAAGTATTGGGAAATAAGACCGGATACACCCAAGGTGAATCCATTAGCCTGGCAAGAACTGCAGTTGCTGGTTCATTAGTTAAAACCCCAATTCCGAAAATCACTGGAACATTTAGAGTTGGTAAGACGCTAACAGCTGTGCCTGGTGTTTGGGATGCGGGGGTTACCAAGACCTATCAGTGGCTGAAAGATGGTGTAGTCATTGCTAAAGCAACGGCCATTACCTATAAACCGGTAGCTAAAGATAAAGGCCACAAGCTTTCTATAAAGATCACAGTCAAGAAAACTGGTTACTTAACAGTAAGCAAAACGAGCACTGGAACCAAGGTAAGTTAATCTGCCAAGACCTAACCACCTTTTTCACGGGAAAGTGTTGCACTTTATAAGTTAGTGCTACACTTAGGTCATGCCTACTCAAAGAACTAGACATATGATCACTGAAAGTGACGAGCTTTCAGCCTCCCTGGATGAAGCTGCAGAGCGGTGGCCTGACTGTAAATCTCGCACCGAACTTCTTAGATTATTGATAGCAGAGGGATCAAAAGCACTTCTCCTCAAAGCCGATAACGTCAAGATGCAAAGAGAGGCGGCACTCCAAAGCCTACAAAAAATAGGCAATGGGCTTTGGCCAGCAGATTTTGATGCGCAGCGGAAGAGCGAATGGCAAGAATAGTTCTTGACGCGAATGTAGTTATCGCTCTCTTTGATTCTAAGAATGTTCACCACGATGAAGCGGTGAACATTTACTTGAGCAGTACCAGCTCATCAATTCATATATCTTCACTAACTTATGCCGAGATACTGACTCATCCAGCTAGACAAAATACTTTAGATGAGTTCGTTGCCAACTTATCCAGCGGAGGGTTCGAAGTTGAACCAATTTCAAAAGAGCTCGCCATAGAGATGGCAAAAATTAGAAACGAGACCCGGCTTAAGATGCCTGATGTCTGCGTTCTTGCACTGGCTAAATCCCTAGACGCAGAACTAATCACTGCCGATAAGACACTGGCCACACGTGCAAAAGAATACAAAGTGCAGACAAGGCTATTGAAATAATAGAAGTAACTACTTTCTGTGTCTAAAGCCAATACTAAAGAGTTCTTAACTGAACTACATACTGTCCGCCGCCAGCTTTTAGTTCGGTCTCAAACTTAGTTTCAGGAGCTAACCTAGACAGCCTGTCTAATAGCCACTCTGATGCTGCTTTGGCATCATTCTCATCTGGACAGCGAGCAACTACTTCTCTGCCGCCTTTACGGCTAAGCCTCTCTACCGTCTCAACAATCGGAGAAGGATCTAGCACAAACAAGTCTTTAGCCCAGGGCACAACCGGGGCTTTCTTACCCTTCATCGTGTTACACATCCGATGGGCTAAACGTTCTCTTGCGGTCTTATCTTTGCTGTTCTTTGCCACAAAATAGCTGTCGATGCTAGGACCTAAATCACCATTGACAGACCCATCCGGATCAACAGCAGCATCACAAAGCCAACATATCCAGTTATCTGCTTCCCCAACAGCGCTCAAATCACTCATGAGTGCAGACTAACCTAATTACTGCCAGTCTTCTTCATTCCTGAAAAGCCCTCTAAAGTCGACATCCAAGGCGTCCCAATCAAGGTTCAACCATTCAGACATCTCTTCTCGAGCAAAACCAGGTTTTACTTTCACCTTAGATTCCACATACTTGGTCAAGACGAGCACCGGACGGCCATCTTTCAAAATTTCAATTTCCTCTCCAGCTTCAACAATTGGATAATATCCCAAAATCTGGACTCGAATTCCACATAAGTAAATCGCTGTGTCATGACCCAGCTCTAGAAGATTGCTATGGAAAATTGAAGATTTCTGCAAAAAGTCCTTTACCTCCACTTAAGCAACACTACGCACCATCTTTACTTGGATTTAACTCGGCTAACAAAACTTAGAGGTGTGAGGACTGGAATAAAGAGTTACGTTGCGCTTGGGGATTCGCTCTCCGAAGGACTTGGTGACTTCGCCTTCACAGAACGTAGGGTTCATTCCGGTTGGACAGATCGTTTCGCCACTTTACTCTCCCGTGAAGCAGAGCTTCAGGGGCATGAATTTCACTACGCAAACCTAGCTATCCGTGGTGCCAAGATTGAGGCAATCATGGGTCATCAATTGGACAGAGCCCTACTACTCAAACCTGATCTGGTAACTGTTATGGCTGGACAGAATGACATATTTGCCAAGGTGGAGACTCTTCCAAAGCTTGAACAGATTCTCCGTGAGGGAATACAGAAACTATTAGATGCTGGCTGCAAAGTAATCGTCTCTAATACCATCAATCCAATCCACCTTGTGGTCTTTAGGCCTTTGGCAAAGCTAGCAGTGCGTATGACCGAGATGATTGAGCGAGTGGCAACAGACCTGAACGTGCCGCTGCATGATGTGCACAGAATCGAATCTCTTGCCGATGTCTCATACTGGGCTGAAGACATGGTGCACTTCTCAGGGCCGGGCCACATTAAGGTAGCCAATGAAGCGGCAGCACTGCTAAATCTCAGTTACCGACTTAGCGAACTAGATGATTGTGAGATTACAGTTCCTGAACGAGGTTTATACGGAACCGCTCGCTGGGTTGTTGTGCACGTGGTTCCGTTCGTCTGGCGACGAATTAGAAGAGTGTCTTCAGGTGACGGCTTAGAACCAAAACTTCCAGAGCTAACTGTTTATTCAGGGTTATCACTAGATCTTGAAACTGCAGAAGAATTCTTACCCGGTAACTTCGGTAAGTTTGATTACTCTAAAGCTTCTTAGCCTTTTTACGCTTTAGGTAATCCCTGAGGATTTCAATTGGAAATGGTAGAGAACTAATAACCACGAAGCCAATTACCCATTTTTCTAGGTTATCTTTGACTACCTGAAGATTGCCCAATCCCCATCCTAAAAGTAATAAACAGCCACCCCAGAGCACTGCTCCGAAGATGTTGTATTTCAAATACTTCTTTGATTCCATTCCCATGATGCCGACAAGCATCGGAACTAGTGCTCTGAGCACTGGGATGAACCTTGCTAGAACAATGGCTCTCGGACCGTAACGTTCGATAATCTCGTGAGATCTGGTGATGGTGTCCTCGTTGAAAAAGAAGTTACGTTTGCGTTTTTTGAACAAGGCAGGGCCAACTTTTGTGCCAACCCAGTAACCAACTTGGCTACCACCTATTGCAGAGACAATGATTATCGGTAGCGCTAACCAGATTGGAAAGTTCAAGGTACTGCTCAATGAAATACCGAGGATAAATATCAATGAATCGCCAGGGAGGAAAGAGCCAAGAATGGTAGCGGTCTCAATAAAGAGAATTAGGGCAACACCAAGAACTGCTAGCGCACCAAAGGATTCAATTAGTGATTGTGGATCAAGCAACTAAAAGCTCGCTGATGACACTTGGCTTGATTATTTCCATAGCACTAGCATAGAACTCCAGAAGCTTGGCGTTGTTAGCAGCCCAAGACTTATCTAGAACGCTACGTCTGCCACCTTCGCCAATACGAGCCATTAGTTCGCTATCGGAAAGTAAATCGTGAAGAACCGGTGTGAACCCGTTTAGAACTTCATGATCTACCAAGAAACCTGAAACGCCATTTTCAATCAGGAACTTTGGTCCACCAGCGAAAGGCGCAATGACCGGCACCCCTGCTGACTGTGCTTCCTGGATTGTCTGCCCAAATGTTTCTTCAGCGCCAAAGTGCACAAAAGCATCAAAGCTTGCATAGTGGTTAGCCAGTTCTTCACCGCTTTGCTTACCGACAAAATGCACGTCAGCGCCACGGAACTTCTGTTCCAGCGATAACCGCTCTGGGCCATCACCAACAATTACGAATGTTGTGTTTGGCACTGAGAATAATTCAGAGAATCTATCAACCTGTTTCTCCTGGGCAAGACGACCCACAAAGCCAATAATCTTTTGCCCACTTGGTGCAAACTGCTGCCGAAGCTGAGCAACAGCCGCTGTGCTCTTTCGGTCTGGGTGGAAAAGTTCAAGATCAACACCTCTACCCCAAACCTCAACGTTTGATAGCCCAAGGCGCACCAAGTAATCTCTGACTTCAGTTGTTGGAGCGAGGTTAATTGTCGCTCCGGCATGAACGTTAGCCATCATGCGATCAACCATAGGTCTAAGCAATTTGAAGCCATATCTCTCCGCGTAAGCAGCAAGATCTGTTTGAAATATCGCGACTGCTGGAACATCGTTTCTCTCCGCCCAAGCCACCGCTTGTGCTCCCAGCATCACTGGCGAAGCAGCATGCACAACATCTGGATTAAAATCATCAAGTATCTTGCTCACCAGCGGGTTAGGCAGTCCTAGTTGAAATTGAAATAGCGGAAGAGAAGGAACTCGGTGAGTTCTAAAACCGTTGAAGTATTTACCCGGAGTAGTTGGTGCAATCACTATTGCTTCATGGCCCTGAGCTTTTAGGGTCTCCAGCACTCTGACTACCGAGTTGGCGACACCGTTGAAGACTGGTGGAAAGCTCTCAGTTACTATCGCTACTCTCATGCTCGAAGACTAAGGAATCTAATAAACCAAGCTGTATTTACAAGGTTAAAGCCATCTAAACCTCAGGTTACGAGTTGCATGATAGCCATACAGTTGCCTAGGGTAACTAGTAAGAGCTGAAGGAAGAGTAATGGCAGAGAATAAAGCAAGTTTCTCCAAAGCAGAGCGTGATGCGATGAAGGAGCGGGTATCTGAACTTAAGAGTTCTAATGCTGCAGAGGCTAACCTGGCTGATTGCCTAGCCAAGATCAAGGCCATGCCAGAACCTGATCGGGCTATTGCTACTCGGATGCATGAACTAGTGCTGAAGGCGGCCCCTGAGCTAGCTCCGAAGACCTGGTACGGAATGCCTGCTTACGCCCTGCCGGGCAAAGATGGCAAAGTGATCTGCTTTTTCCAAAACGCTGCTAAATTCAAAGTCCGCTACCACACGCTTGGTTTCTCCGAATGGGCAAAACTTGACGATGGCGCAATGTGGCCAACTTCATTTGCAATAAACAAGCTAAACCCAAAAATCGAAACTCAAATTAAAGCTTTAGTAAAGCAAGCTGCAGGAAATTAGCTAACTTTTCCTGAAGTGCTCTTGCTCAAGCTATAAGTAGTTCCTACTGAGTTTTTAGCTGTCACAAGCACACGAACATACTTGCCCTTATCAGCCTTAGTCACCTTGTATTTAGAACTGGTCTGTCTTGCGATTACAGAACACTTGTTAGCGGCAACAGGCTTTGCATTAGAAGTGGTTGCCCCCTTCGTGGTGCAGCGATACCAGCTGTATTTGTAACTAATAGAACCGGTACCAACCCAAGTTCCCTTAACCGAACTCAAAGTGGTTCCAACTTTGAAAGTCTTGTTGGAGATCTTAGTTGCCACCACGTTTGCAGGCTTCACAGAGGTACCAGGAGTAACAGCACCATTTATTGCTACGTTGTCAAAGTAGTAGACATCGGCTGGAGTGCTAACGGCAACCAGGAAGTCCGGGAATATAACCAGTTTGGTATAGATTTTCGAAGCTGACCAAGAACCAAAGGTCCAGTTTGAGGACTTGGAGAAATCAAAGGTCAAAGTGTTTGCGCCAAGATCGGCGTTCTGGATCATCTCTACTTCTTTGGTTTCACCTATGAAAAGTTGGACACCTACTGGGCTATTACCTTTAGGAGATAGATAGTTGAAAGTCACCTTTGGGAACTCAGCGTTAGTGATTCTCAGACTGCCATCTACATCAACAATGGCATTGTAACCAGTCCATGCAGCACCGGTTTTGGTAAGAGCAAGAACATGGCTACCTGCACCACCAACACCTTGAGGAGCGTTCTGGATTACTGCTGATCCGCCTTCAAAAATACCCACTGGGTGTTCTGAGTTTGCCACTGCTGCGCCTAGCGCACCAAGAGTGTCACCAGCTTCATAGGTAAGAAGAGTTGGAGTTGCCGCTGCAACAACGGTTTCTCCTCCGCCACCGCCACCGCCACCGCCACCGCCACCTGTTCCTGCTGTTGCGGAAGCGAATGTAACATCATCCAAATAATAAGATTGGCCAGCAGTTGATGGGTTTTGGTTTATGGTGTAGTCAAAGAAAATGCTGGCCATGGTTGCTGGTTTAGCAGCACTAAAAGCTTCAGTCCCTTGCCTCTGCACTGAGAAATCAAAAGTGTATTCGTGCCATCCGGTTACGGAGTTTTCAGTTGCATAAGTTTCCACCGATTGGGTTGGGGTGTCTTTATTATCAATTTTCATGAGCATCTTTTTGCCAGCAACGGGAGACTTGATTTTTGCGGTCACAAATAATGAACCGGTCTTGATAAGAGTCTTACTTCCGTCTTTGATGATCGTAGTTCCAGCCCAAGATGCGGTTCCTCTAACTACTTTGAGGACTTTTCCGCCAACACCATCAACACCATCAACCACTGTTGACTTCTGGTGACCAGGTAGCAGGACATCATCATCAAAGTCAATGTGGATAAATCCTGAGTTGTCGTCAGTTTCGAAAGTGACTACCAAAGGGGCAGTTGCAGTAGCTGAAGAGATGCCCATAACCAATAAAGGTAGGGATAGGAGGATAGTCAAGGATTTACGAAGCATCAGATGCCTTTCGGGCTGGACGCTTCGCACAAAACGTAGTTGTAATACAACCCTAAACGCTAATCCATGTCTCCATTGAGCCACAGGGGCCATTAAGGTAACGATTAGGTACGTCTGAGTGGGAGTAGCCTGTTGCTATGGAAACTTTACTTATTGAGACCGCTCCAGGGGTTATCACCCAAACCTATTGGCACCCTGGCGGCGACAAGCTGATTATTTGGCACCACGGCATGCCCTCGCCTAGGCCGCTTTCCCCTGAAATGGCCCAACTGTTCAACTCTTATGGGTATTCAGTTGCTGTGCCGATCAGACAGGGCTACGCAAGATCAACTGTGGTTGGCAGAAGACCGGTTGCCGAAGATGCTCAAACCACTAAAGCGGTAGTTTCCCATCTAGGTTTTGACGAATTCATAACTACCGGCTTCTCAGCAGGTGGAGCTAGAGCACTCGCTGATCTAGCTCTATTGGAGAACGCGACACAGGGAATTGATTTTGCTGGATTAGTCCCTGCTGACCTGCCTGAATTCAATCCCTTTGCTAAAGCTCCTGAAGATGAAGCTGAATTCTTTGAAGTAATCAAGGCTTTCGGCCCTGACTTAAGAGACAAGTTTGCCGAGTGGGCTCCCGGCTACATGGCTCAGGACCCAATGGCAGAATATGCTAACGCTGATGAGGCGACCTTAGCTTGGGCAAATTCACCCGATGCCCAATTCAGATTTGCTCAAAGAGCTATCGCTTTCGAATCTGGTGTTGAGGGTTGGATGCTGGATGAGTATGCAGCGTTAGTTGATTATGGGTTTGATGTTTCAACTATCACTAAGCCATTACAGATAATTCATGGTGATGCTGATAGTAATGTCGATGTCTCTTGCAGCATCTGGTTACACAGCAAGATCAAGAGTTCAACTCTGCAGGTCGTACCTGGTTTTGGTCACAGCAGGATCTTCAGTCTTGAAATAATTGAACAAGCACTAAAGAATCTTTAGTAATAAATAGTCTTTAGCTCAACTCGAATAACTCTGTCGTCCTGAGGATTCTCTCCACCCTTAGACCAACCACCGCGACCGTCTTTGTTGCTGGTGATAATCCATAGGCTGCCATCAGGGGCAAGGGTTGCCTTGCGAATACGACCGAACTTACCTGTGAAGAATTCTTTTGGTTCACCTAGCTTTTTATCTCCGAGCACTGGCATTACCCAAAGCTTTCCGCCACGGAGGCAAGCTGAAATGAGTGAGCCTCTCACAAAGGCAATTCCGCTGCAGGCGGCATCAATTGGATGCCAAGTGAAGTATGGGTTTGTGTATCGAGGGTCATCGAAGATGTATTTATCTGACGGCATCGTAGGGATGTTAGGCGTTGGTGCTGGGGATTCTGCCGTTCCTTGATTGTTAGAACCTGGGTTACCCTCCGGTAACGGTGTCTCAGCAAACTTGTATTTACCTTCAGCTATCGGCCAACCATAGTTCTTACCCTTTTGCATCAGGTTTAGTTCATCCCAAGTATCCTGACCAAACTCTGTAGTCCACATATTCCCAAAGTTATCCCAAGCCATTCCCTGGGTGTCTCTGAGACCCTTCGCCCAAACCGGTGAACCTTCGTGTGGGTTGTCTTTAGGAATAGTGCCGTCAAGATTAAAGCGCAAAATTGAACCGGCTAAGCGTTTCCAGTTTTGCGAAGTTGAACCGCGCATACCGGCATCGCCGAGACTCACCCAGAGTTTTCCATCTGGACCAATTGCCAAGCGACCCCCGTTGTGTGTGGTGGATAGACCGCTTCGATCTATTCCACTAAACAGAATACGTTTATTTGATAACGACCAAACGCCATCAGTGCTGTCTAGGTCATATTTCAATATTCGATTGTCTTTCAAAGTTGTTAGAAAAACAAAAAGGGAAAGTTTGCCGTCAGCTCGATCAGCTGCGTAAGTCATGCCTAAGGTTCCACCCTCACAGAATTTCAGACACGGTGGCGTAGTGCTTGTGAAGGCAACCTTATGAGTTGAGTAATCCTTGTTGATCTGCAAGATTGTTCCGCTGTCGCGCTCATCAACAAGTGCTTGACCGTCAGGTAGGAATAGCAATTCCCAGGGAGCGCGAAGCCCAGTGATAAGAGTCTCTGTTTTTCCGCTAGGAACCACATAGCTAGGTTTAACTGGTTCAACTGTTGGTGTTGGGGTTGGTTTCACAATTGGCTTAGCAATTGGGTCCGACACGGCTCCCCCTGGAGCAAAAGCAAAAACCGCACCGGTGACTAATGCTCCAACAATTAGGAATTCGAATAGCGGATCTTTGGATTTAGTTTGCGACTTCAAGTGCTTCTTCCGTTTGGCCTCTCTTTGCGAACCAAGGAATCATCATGCTCACCCGTGCTTGGTATCTCGCATAATCAGGATACTTGCTAGCTGAAATCTGTTCGGTGAACCGAGCCGAACCAAGAAAAAGAAGTGTCAGCACAACTGCGCCAAGAAGGTAATTCCAGTTGGAGTTGCCATCGATGGTGAAGCACCAGAAGGCCAATACCCACCACTGTGCCTGTTCGGCAAAGAAGTTGGGGTGTCTGGAGATACCAAATAGACCTTCTGCCAGGAATCCCTTTGCCTTACCTGCCTTCTTGGCTTGATGAAAATTCCACTGTTGCTGGTCAGCAACAAACTCAAAGACTAGAAAACCAAGGAAGGCTAAGGCAAATACCAGATCTACGATAGAGAAATCATTAGAGCTATCTAGCACTAAATTAGCCGGCAGGGTAATTGCCAACAGCAAAGCGTTCTGGAAAATCACGATGAAGAAGATGTTGAAGATCTGATACACCGCAGGAGACATTCTTTTTCTCAAAATTGCCCAGCGATAGTCTTCTCCACCTTTGGCATAACCACCTTTACGAGCAAAGTTAAAGGTAAGCCTTAATCCCCAAAGAGTTACTAATGCCGCCATCACGTTCAACCGTGGATTGGCAAACTCTGCACCGTAGGCAAATACCCACATATAAACAATCGGGATGATTGACCAAATGCGATCCACCCAAGAGTATTCCTTGGTAATCACTGAAGTTAGCCAGGTCAGTAAACAGACAGCGGCTAAAAGCCAAAGGTTGATTTCAAAAGCAGACATCGGTATCCCTTCATTTAAGACCGATTTTACTCTTCTAGCACCTTGAACTTAGGTAAGCGGCTTGACTCTAAAACTATAGAAAAAGGCTGCTAACACAGAAGAAATAAGCGCAGCCAACAGGCTCGCAACAACAGCCTGAGAGTGCTCAACTGAACCCTTTGAAAAGACCAAGTCAGTTACCAAGAGTGAGACTGTAAAGCCAATACCGCCAAGTATAGAAATCTGTAGATAGTCACTGAACTTTAGATCAGAATCTATTCCAGAAAGCCTGCTCCCCAGCCATGCGCCAAAGCTAATGCCGACTACCTTGCCAATGACTCTAAGTAAAATACCAACTCCAACGACGCTGGCAAGAACTGAACCTATGGAGATAGTGATGGGAAGAGATAGAGCAGTAAAAGCAAATAATGGCAGAACAACATAAGCAACGAAAGGATGAATCAGGTTTTCTAGCTTTGGGATGTTCTTGGTTGGGATCAGTAGTCCTAATAGTGCTGACCCAGTTACTAATGCACCAGTCAGCACTGGTGCGCCTAGGAAGAGTGCAATAACGATAATTGCCAAAATGTCATCGATGATGGCGAAAGCTAATAGGAAGCCTCTGGCACCTTTTGAAAACTTTCTTGAAAAGAAACTAAAGACTGCCAGTGCAAACGTAATATCCGTTGCCATCGGTATTGCCCAACCATTTTGAGCAGCAGGGTTACTTTGGGTGATTAGGACGTAAAGGGCTGCTGGCAATACCGCACCGAAAACAGCTGCAAGTAGTGGAACTAACAAACTCTTCTTGTTGGTAAAGACTCCACCGGTAAATTCTCTTTTTAGCTCAAGACCTACAAGGAAAAAGAATAGACACAACGCGTAATGGCTAAACTCAGCCACCTGATCTGAGACTATGCTCGCACCAGATAGGTTAGCCATCAGGAGCCCTAAAAGCCCCGCCGCAACCAGCAAAAGCGCTGCATTGCGCTCTACCTGGATAAACCTGACTAACACGTTCTAAGCCTAGGGTTAGTTAGGCTTGGCTAGTGCCTCAAACCAATGAAGTCGGCAGACCCGGCAAATCTAGAAGCTGGTTATTCAACTACTTTGGCGCAGGACTTATCTGGGGTTCATCTTTCTTCTTTATTGAATTTGCAAATCAATCGCTATCACCAATAGGCCTTGCTTTCTGGCGCTGCTTCTTCGGGTCAATCACCCTGCTGATGATTATTCTCTGGCGCAAAATCCAAATTCGTAGAGACGGAAAACTCTTTCTCTACAGCTTCATCGTTGGCGCTTTTAACACAGCAATTCCCTTTGCCCTGTTCGCCTTTGGTGAGCACCATGTCTCATCAGCATTTGCCGGTATGGCAAATGCGATCACACCGGTTGCCACAGTCATCGCACTGCTCACAGTGTTTAGACACGAAAGGGTAACTAGAAATCAGATTATTGGTTTAGGTATCGGTGTTGTTGGTGTTCTAACACTTATTGGCGCGTGGCAGGGAATCGAAACTGATTCTTGGTTGGCTGTCGTTGCAGTTGTGCTCGCAGCCACTTGCTACGGGTTCGGTGGGCCTTTCATCAGAAGGTTCATTTCCCCGCTAGGCCACCCATTAGAAATTGCTGCATTTGGCCAGATAGCCGGTGCAACAATCTTGCTGGCACCTTTCTATTTCACTACCCCACTATTGCAAGCACCGATTAACTTCCAATCAGGTGGAGCTGTATTCATATTGGGTGTGATGGGAACCGGTATCGCATACACCCTCTACTACCCACTGCTGAAACAAGTTGGCTCTGCAATTTCTTCTTCAGTGACACTAATAACACCGCTTATTGCTGTAACGCTGGGAGTGCTCTTCTTAGGTGAGCAACTGCAATGGTATGAACCGGTTGGTGGACTGATTATTCTGCTTGGCGCAGCAATAGCTCAAGGACTACTCAGATCTAGAAAGTCTATGGCGCTATAAATTACTTGATTCTCACATCAAGTCTGAGTTCACCAAAGGCACCCTTAGGAACAACTGGGCGCAGTGGCTTTACCGGAGCAACAATCTTGAAATCAGTTCCTAGTTCAGGCCTTGAATCCTGCTCACCCTTATTAGGCCAGTGCGCACAAGCCCACTCGGCTTGAGCGGCAATACTCAATGAAGGATTAACTCCAGGGTTAGCAGATAAAGCAGCGCCATCGAAGATGTGTAATCCTGGTTGTCCATATGCACGCAGGTAACCATCTAAAACACCTTCTGATTCACTCGGTGCAATCACGGCTCCACCTAGAAAGTGTGCTGTCATCGGAATACCAAAAGGTTCGGTCACTACTGCACCCGGAGTTCCATCAAACTGTTTTGCTAATACACGAGCCAAGTCATGGCCTTCAGGAACCCAAGCTGGATTCTCTTCACCGTGACCTTGTTTGGATGAAATCTTCTTACCGAACAAAGAGTTCTTAGCGAAGGTAACCAGCGAGTTATCTCTAGCCTGCATTACAAGAAGAATCAGAGTTCGCTCAGGCCAACTCCTCAAGTTATACATACTCGGCAACCTGGTGATGTGATTAAAAGTTGCTCCCAGCAATCTAAAGAAAGTTGGTTTCTGACCCTTAGGGCCAGACGCCAAAATACTTTCCATGATGCCCATAAACCCAGACCCACGGCCATACCTAACAGGCTCAACGTGCGTGTGCTCTGAAGGAAAGACGCTTGAGGTAATTGCGGCACCTTTAGAGAAGTCGATGTCCTTCTTCTTAGCAACAACACCTAAAAGCGATTCACTGTTAGTTCTACTCAGATGCCCAAGTCTTGAGCTGATTCCAGCGAGATTGCCTCGACTACGAGTTCTGTGTAGAAGTTTTGCTGTGCCTAAGGCACCGGCTGCAACAACTACCTGATCAGCAGTTATCTTCTTTGGCTTTATCCAACCAGTTGACCCACTTGCTCTGGTGTGGATTTCATACCCATCACTTTTTTGAAGGATGTCAGTAACAGTGGTGTTAGCAATAACTTCTGCTCCTGCAGATTCTGCAAGATAAAGGTAGTTCTTTACCAAAGTATTTTTAGCACCATGACGACAACCAGTCATGCACTCACCACAGTCAATACAACCTGTTCTTGAAGGTCCCATGCCACCAAAATATGGATCTGCAACTTCTTTGCCGGGCTCACCAAAGTGAATTCCAAGAGGAGCCATCTGGAATGAGTTCCCGTAACCCAACTTTTCAGCAGCCTTCTTCAGTTCAATATCTGCCGGACTCATATAGGTATTTGTTTCGACTCCAAGCATGCGTTCTGCTTGGTCATAGTAAGGGGCTAGTTCTTTTTGCCAATCACACATCGAAGCCCAGGAACCAGTCTTGAAGAAAGTTGTTGGTGGACGGTAAAGAGTGTTTGCGTAAACCAGTGACCCACCGCCAACTCCTGCACCTGACATGACCATTACGTTACGAAGCAAATCAATTCGCTGAATACCCTTGAGACCTAGACGTGGAAAGAATAGAAATCTCTTCAGGTTCCAAGAGGTTTTAGCAAAGTCTTTATCCTCGAACCTAGCTCCAGCTTCAATGACTAAGACTTTGTATCCTTTTTCAGTAAGCCTCAGCGCAGCAATAGAGCCACCAAAGCCAGAGCCGATGATGACAACGTCGTAGTCTTTACTGCTCATAAAACCTATGGGTGTCTTAGGGGGCTTGCTGGAAGACGTTCCTGCGCTACCCACTTCTGCTGATAACCGGTTGATGAGCTCATCAGATCTAGGAACGGTTTAGCGTCAAACTCTTCTGGACCCATAACGCCAACACCTTCCCAGATGCCGGTAGCGATCAGCTCTAGAGCGATAACTGGGTTGAACGCAGTTTGAGCAACAACTGCCTGGGCCTCTATATCAGCCATAGTCTCAGCGTTATCAGCAACGTGGTAGATGTATGTGGCACGAGCTGTGCCATCTTTACTCTTACCTGTTACCAACACACCAGCACAGGTTTTACCAGTCATACGAGGGCCAATGTGAGCTGGATCAGGCAGCACTGAGACAACTACGTCACGAGGGGATACTTCAACCGGTCCTTGAGCAGAACGAACACGAACCGGCTTGGTAGCGTCTAGCCCTAGTCGGTGCAGGGTCTTGAGAACCCCAATGAAATCTGAACCCAGTCCGTATTTGAAACTAACTCTGCCAACGTCCATGGTTCTAGGCAGCATGGTGATTTCTTCGTGCTCAATGTTCACACACTCGACTGCACCAATACCCTCTGGGAATTCAAAGATCTCTGGTTCGCTAAACGGTGCGGTTGTGAACCAACCCTTTTTCTTTTCAAACAGGGTTGGCGGGTTAAGACATTCTTCGATGGTTGTCCAGATTGAGAATGATGGAGCAAAGATTTCTTCACCGGCTTCGTTAGTTACAACTAGGTTTCCACCGTCCTTGATTGAGACTTCATCAATTTCACTAAATAGGTGATCAGCTGCATAGCGAGCAAAGACATTGGATAGTCCAGGTTCAACACCGATACCAACCAGAGCTAACTTTCCTGCACGCTGCCACTGTTCATTAAGTGAGTATTGGGCGTCCCCTAGCTTGATGCCAGTTTTATGAAAAGGATCAGTTTCGTGAACTTCACTGAGACTCATCGCCATATCCAAATAGTTAGCTCCCGCGGTATAGCAACCAGAGAAAATTGTTGGCACGAACTTAGGTTCAACGGCATTGATTACGTAATCGATTTTGTGCTCTGTGATAAGTGCAGCCACTGCTGCTGCACTGGAGGCATCAATCTTTGCTGAAATGAACTTGGCTGCAACTTCATCGCCATATTTTGCTTGAATCCAAGCAATGCTCTTATCTGCTCTGGACTGGTCATAGTCACTGACCACAACAACTTCATAAAAACTTCTGCTAGCAGCTACTTTCGCTACTGCATCTCCAACACCACCGGCACCAACAAGCAAAATACGCATTTTTAGTTTCACAACCTAAATAAATAAAGTAACCGTCATTGGCTACCTAATCAGCCTACCTAACCTCTATTGATCGCCTGCTCTACGACGAAGTCGCTGCAGAAACTCTATGGTTCTTGGTTGTTGAGGATTACTAAAGAACTCTTTAGCTGGCCCTTCTTCAATGATTACCCCGCCATCGAGGAAGACCACCCAGTCCGCCACATCCCTAGCAAAGGACAATTCATGGGTTGCCATCAGGATTGAAGTTCCACCTGCCTTTAGGTCTCTAATAAGCTCTAAAACTTCACCAACCAACTCAGGGTCTAAAGCGCTTGTTACCTCATCGAGTAGCAACAAAGTTGGCTCTAGCGCAACAGCGCGCATGATTGCTGTGCGCTGCTGCTGACCACCGGATAACTTATCTGGGTAAGAATCACCCTTATCGGCTAGGCCGATTCGATCAAGGAGTGCAAGAGCCTTGGCTTTAGCCTCAGCGGCTTTCATGCCTTTGACGTGCCTAAGAGCGAGGGTGATGTTCTCCTCGATAGATAGATGAGCGAAGAGGTTATAAGCCTGGAACACCAAACCAATCTGACGTCTAATCTGATCTTGGTCAACCCTTGGGTCGGTGATGTCTTCATCATTGAGAAAGATCTGACCATCGCTGATTTCTTCTAATAGGTTGATGGCTCTAAGCAGAGTTGATTTACCAGAACCAGATGAACCGATCAGTGCAACAATCTGTCCACGGTAAAGCTCTAGATCAATCCCCTTCAGGACAGCCTTATCGTCAAAGCTTTTCTCCAAGCCTTTAACATTAAGAATCATCGGTCCCAGTATCAAAGCAGTGCCCCTGCCTGCTCACGCTTAGCCAGTCGGTTTGTCACATAATCGGCTAAGCGAACAGTCGGAATAGCAAGTAAGACAAAGAGCAAGCCGGCAACGACATAAGGTGTGAAGTTAGCAAAGTGCGCTACCTCAATCTGTGCTCCTCGAACTGCATCGACAGCACCTAATACAGAAATCAGACCAACGTCTTTCTGAAGTGACACAAAGTCATTCATCAAAGGCGGTGCAACCTTACGAAGTGCCTGGGGCAAGACAACCAATCTCATGGTCTGAGAATAGGTAAGGCCTAGAGATCTAGCAGCTAGTCGTTGAGATGGATGCACTGCTTCAATGCCTGCCCTAAAGACCTCAGCAACATATGCCGAGTATGTAAGAACAAGAGCAACTGTTCCTAATACCTCGGCAGGTATTCTTCCTAGAAATTCAAGTCTGAGTCCTGGTATTCCAAAGCCAACTAAATACAAAACGATGATTAGCGGTAAGCCTCTGAAGAGATCAACATAGCCGCGAACAAATAATCTGATGGGAGTAAAGATTGGAGAACGCAAGGTTCTAAGTAATGCTAGAGCCAAACCAAAAACTAGAACACCAATAGCTGAGAAGAACAGCACTCTGAGGTTTAGTAATAACCCATCTAGAACATGAGGTAAGGCTGCTACTGCAGTGTCGTAATTAAAGAAGCTCTGTTGAACTCTGTCCCAACCAGGAGCATTAGTTAACGAGAAGTAGCCAATAACTGCGAAAGCAATTGTGCTTATAAGAGCAACCAGAGTGGAGCGTTGTTTCCGAGAATGCCTAAAAGCCCGCCGATCGAGCTCAATTTGACTTGGCTTGATCGTCGGGCTTTTAGTGTTAGGCATTACTCAAATCTAGTTGAGGACTGGAACTCCCGCGTCCGCGGTAAGCCATTTCTCTTCTAGTTTGGCTAGAGTGCCATCGGCACGAAGGTCATCAACAGCCTTGGTAACCGCAGCGGTTAGCTTTGAACCCTTGTCTAGAACTAGACCGAACTGGTCTCCCTTGAGAGCGGTTGGTAACTGTCCAATGATCTTTCCACCGGTTAGCTCGCAGCATGATGCGTATAGAGCAGTTGGTAGGTCAAGAACGATTGCATCAACTTGACCGTTAGTTAGAGCTGCTTTTGCGTCATCGTTTGAGTTGAAAGCGAATGCATCTTGGCTCGGCGCAATAACTGAGCCAATAGCGTCGAATGATGTGGTTCCAGTTGCAGCACCGATTAGGTAGCCCTGAAGATCTGCGATGCTGGTAGCTCCTGCTGCTGCTGAAGTTTCAGTTGTGACAACAACCTGAGCTGTTTCGTAGTAGGCAGATGAGAAGTCAACATTCGCTTTACGCTCGTCAGTGATTGAATACTGCTGAAGGTTGAAGTCGAAGTTCTTAGCTCCTGGTGCAATTGCTTCATCGAAGGTGGTTCTAACCCAAACGACATCTGCCGCTTTGAAGCCAAGCTTTTCTGCAACTGCATACGCAACAGCAGCTTCGAAACCTTCGCCAGCTTCTGGTGCATCATTTAGAACCCATGGTGAATAAGCTGGGTTACCAGTTCCGATGGTTAGTTTTCCTTCAGTGATTGTGTCTCCGGCAATGCTGCCTGATGAACAAGCAGATAGAGAGGTAGCAACAAGAACTGCAGCGGTTGCTGCAATTGTTCTCCAGATTGCTTTACGAGATATAGCCATAAGGGAACTCCTTAGATTGGGGAAAGAATAAGACTATTCTTGCCTATTTTTGGGTCAGGTCTTGGTTGTTTTACGCCTTGTTACCTAAAGGCAAAAACTCTTTGGGAATGTTGGTTGCCACTAGGTAGTTGGTGAAGATAAAGGTGCCCTCGAAGGTCGAATTGATAAGGTCATAGTCGATTCTGGCCTTGGCGGCCTCAATGTCCTCAGGGCTATAGATATGGGCTGGGAAATAGCCAGGCTTATAGAACATTAGGAAGTAGTGGCCCTTGGGGCTAAGTCTTTCTAAGACCTTTGCATAGGACTCTTTGTCAAAGTATGAAGGTGCACCGTAGAGTCCGAGGATGGTGTCGAACTGACCAGCAGGATTGGTTTTGTCCCACCCCTCAAAGGTTGCTTTGAGTGTTTTATGTTCAGGGAATTTGGCTTCAAGCTTTGCAAGCATTCCCTCAGATGGATCAATACCTAGGTAGTTCTCTTTAGAGATTTGGTTATAGGAAAGTGTTAAGCCTGTTCCGCAACCTAAATCAAGAACTGTTCCTCTGACCCAAGGCGAGACAATCTTGAATAGTGCAATGTCTTCTTCTTGAAATTCAGGTGACGAGTAGTGATCGTCGTAAGTCTTAGCAAACTCATCGTAGATTGCTTGGATTCTGTCTTGCTCAGGCATTAGAGCTTCTCTAGCGCTTGTGCAATATCAGCCAAGATATCGCTGATGTGTTCAACACCAACAGATAGACGAACAATGTCTTTAGATACTTCAATTGGAGTTCCATTAGCAGAAGCATGAGTCATCTCCGCTGGATAGTTAACCAGTGACTCAACACCACCTAAAGATTCAGCAAGAGTAAACAGCTTTGTGCTTTCACAGAATTTCTTAGCAGCTTTTTCGCCACCAACTAACTTGAAGGAAAGCATGCCACCGAAACCAGACATCTGTTTACGAGCAAGATCATGTCCTTGGGCATCCTCTAAACCTGGATAGTAAACAGCAGAGATTAGAGAAGTTTGTGCTTCTAGATAGTTAGCAACTGATTGTGCATTGAAGCAGTGTCTGTCCATACGAAGAGCAAGGGTCTTCAATGATCTATGAGTAAGCCACGCATCAAAAGGAGAAGAGACAGCGCCAACAGCAAACTGAATGAACTCAATCTTCTTAGCAAGCTCACCATCGTTTAGAACAACAGCACCACCGAGAACATCTGAGTGTCCACCTAAATACTTGGTAGTTGAGTGAAAAACAATATCTGCACCAAGTTCAAGTGGACGTTGCAGATAAGGAGTCGCAAAAGTGTTGTCAACAACAGCAACCGCACCGTGCTTATGAGCAATCTCAGAAACCTTAGCAATATCAAAGATGGTCATCATCGGATTAGACGGAGTCTCAATCCAAACCATCTTTGTTTTACCGGCAATAAAAGCTGCTTCTAGAGCAGCAAAGTCATTTAGATCAACAATTGAGAATTCGATACCCCAAGGAGCAAAGACACGAGCAAAAAGTCTGTATGAACCGCCATACATATCATTTGCAAGAATGACGTGGTCACCTGGTTTCATAACACCACGAATGATGGCATCTTCAGCAGCTAACCCTGATGAGAAACTGAGCCCAAATCTTCCACCCTCAAGAGAAGCCAAAGCTTCCTGCAGGGCACTTCTAGTTGGGTTACCGGCTCGGTTGTATTCAAACCCCTGACGCAGATTACCAACGCCATCTTGCTTATGGGTGGTGGTCATGTGGATAGGGGGGATGACACCACCGGTTAGGTGATCTGGCTCTTGAGCAGTGTGGATAGCTCTGGTTTCAAACTCGGACATACATTAACCCTATGGCAGTTGTTGGCTAGTCAAAAGTGCTATTACTTCACCCTCACGAAGCACCAGAGCGCAATCAGCATCAGAGAGTTCTTCTCTAGCTGTCTCTATGGTGTCGGTATAGCCCAAAGGTGATGGCTTTGACTCCATGTGAGCAGAAACCAGATCGCTTTCCTTGAAGGCACCCGAAGCCAATCCTGCCTTTAGGTGCGCCAACCTAAGCACTCCTGAAATCTCACCAAAGCGAACAGGAGGTGAGTTATCAAAGACAACAACAAACTCAGAGTTTAGAGCTAGCGCATCAGCAACTGTCTGAGTTGACTTGACCCGAACTACCTGAGGCTTCTCCTGGGTTCCTGTTACTAGATCTGCAACAGCAGAATCAAGTCTTGGCATAAAGCCATAGGTTCTAAGCCATGTCTCGTTGAACACCTTGGCTAGATAACCTCTGCCACCATCAGGAAGAATCACAACCACAACTGCATCACCAGGAAGATCCCTAGCAACCTTGAGAGCAGCAACTACTGCCATCCCACAAGAAGGTCCAACAAGTAATCCTTCTTCTGTACCAAGTCTTCTGGTCATCATGAAGGACTCAAGATCAGGAACTGGGACAAAGTCATCCACTACTGATGAGTCATAAGCCCCCGGTAAGAAGTCATCTCCTCTACCAACACCCTCAACTAGGTACGGTCTACCAGTGCCGTTGCTATAAACAGAACCAGCAGGGTCACAACCAATAATCTGAACCGCTCCGTTGCTAACTTCCTTCAAGTATTTACCAACACCAGAAACAGTTCCGCCTGTACCAACACCAATAACAACGTGAGTAACCTTACCGTCAGTATCTTGCCAAATCTCAGGACCAGTTGATTCATAGTGAGATGCAGGACCGTTTAGGTTGCTGTATTGATCTGGCTTAAATGCTCCTGGAGTTTCTCTAGCAATACGATCTGAAACTGAGTAGTAACTACGAGGGTCTTCGTGAGCCACGTTAGTTGGGCAAACAACAACCTCAGCTCCATATGCCTTTAGAGTATTGATCTTGTCTACCGCTACCTTGTCAGGTAAAACAAAGATGCACTTATAACCTCTTTGCTGAGCAACCAGAGCTAGACCAATACCGGTGTTACCTGAAGTGGGTTCAACAATAGTTCCACCAGGTTTTAGTTGACCCGCAGCCTCGGCAGCGTCAATCAACTTCTCTGCAATGCGGTCCTTAATAGACCCACCAGGGTTGAAGTATTCAACTTTGGCTAGAACAGTGCAGGCAATACCCTCAGTTACTTTATTCAACTTAACTAAAGGGGTATTGCCGATCAGTTCGACGACATTGTTGTAATACTTCATACCTCAAGAATACCGAGTAAAAGAAAACCCGCCTTGGCCTAGGCCAAGACGGGAAGTTCTTTGTCAGTGAAGAAGATTACTTAAGGGTAACCTTTGCACCAGCAGCTTCTAGAGCAGCCTTAGCCTTCTCTGCAGTCTCCTTGTTAGCACCCTCAAGTACGGTTGCTGGAGCGCTGTCAACGACAGCCTTTGCTTCGCCTAGACCTAGGTTAGTTAGTGCACGCACTTCCTTAATAACCTGGATCTTCTGGTCGCCAGCAGCTTCAAGAACAACATC
>Ga0209084_1000381_pt1 | contig 41198 bp, 48 predicted proteins | sample C_130820_MF_Meta_FD_187309 | JGI IMG/M metagenome (GOLD analysis project Ga0209084, IMG submission 187309) | Freshwater microbial communities from Lake Croche, Canada to study carbon cycling - C_130820_MF_MetaG (SPAdes) (version 2) | ecosystem: Environmental > Aquatic > Freshwater > Lake... | reverse complement strand
AACTTGTTGCTAAATTGGGTGCATTGGAAGAAATTTGTGCGGCCGATGATATAATTATAGATTGGGAAAATAAGCTGGTTACTACTCCTGCTTTTATGCTAGATGCGCCATTAACTCAAATACATAAGGGAATTAGTAAACTGGTAAATAAAATCATTAAAATGCACAATCACATAAAATCTCCAGGAGGAATAAATGAGCATTAAAAATATCAGGTGTTTTAAATAGCAAGTATCTTGGTTATGATGTATATCATGAATACAAAATTTCTTAGGCCAAAAATCGGATGTCTCCAAATTATTTAATTTAAGGTGATAAACTGCAGACATTATTGTAATAACTTGCCTTGCAAGTTATTACGCAATAGTCTTCGTATCTTCCGTCTTCGATTTTTAAAAAAATTATACTGACCATGTACCAAAATATTTTTGTAGATAGAGGTAACACTCTTGCCATATCTTCCTGTGCTACTTTTACCCCTTTTTGTCTTAAGATTTCTTATACTTTTTGCATTTGTTCAGTATTCCAAAGTACCATAGCATTTGAAGCAAAGCTTAAACAACTAGCTTTGTTCATTATTTCTTCATAATCATTAGTTTTAAATGTTCCCTGGTCTGCAAAAAATACATATCTTGCAAGAGCATGACGAGATTCATCTCTGTTCAATTGCCTCCTTACAGCATAGTGTAAATCTCTATCATGAAAATATCTTAGTATATAAGTACTCTTCAGTATTCTACCTAAGTGAACTAAAGCCTTTGATAACTTTGTAAATGTCTCCTGTGCATGTAATTTCTTTACTATTATATGTGGTTTAATCAAACCTTATTTCAGTGAACATACCAGCCTTATTATATCATCCCACTGTTCTTCCAATAAACTCTCATCAATCTTTTCTGTGCTAAATATATCTTGATGACTTGTGGCCTTCCTATCAAAATAATATAATTGTTGATCTTTAAAGTCCTTGAAATGAGGCTGAAAAGATTATGCCCAATATAAGTAACATAACACAAATAATACCTCTGTAAAACCAGCTGTATCGGTAGAATGCTCAAAAGGCCTAGAGATACCTTGGTTATCTAGTAAACCATCTAACACATAAACCGCCTCTCTAACCGCACATGATAAAATCTCAGTGTTAAAAATAGTGCACTGATCAGACAGGTGTAAATTGTAATACCCCCTATAATGCACCAAAATATCGAGGATGCATAGAAGTATAAGCCTTTATGACTAGTTTTGTATCTCATGCCGTCTGATCAAATGCAATCACCAGTGCCTATTATATTAGTAAGCCAATTAGGAAAATATCTATCATCTTACACAATGTCTTCTATAGAAAAATGTTTAAACTGTCTTGCTAATCTGTCTACTTCATCTTGCTTTATAGTACTTGATTTTGAAGCACTTATGCTAATCTTAGATAAAATCTCCTCCAATCCCGTTTCGGCATTATCTTCTTTTTGCTCTTCCTTATCTGGTCGTAAAGATTTTAATATGGCTGTTTGTATAGCAAGAAATTCTGCTTGGCTTGTGCTTATATCCATTTTTTGTGGCATAATTTCTTGTTGTTCTAATGTAGGCAATAAACTACGTAAAGCATATGCTGGTTCACGTGATCTTTCTGTGAATTGTCCTAAAAACTCTGTGCTCCGCTCCAAGTAAATACAAACATTAGCGCATTATACACTGCCTACTAAACACAATCTTCACCCTCTTTTCACTGTAAAACATTAATGCAATCTACGAACTGCGCATTAAGGAAAGGAGCATTGATTATAGATTGATGGAGACCGTCATCAGATTGAAATTCGTATTATACGCTATGATTTAATAGATACTTAAAACTCTGAGGTATATAGCTACATTGTTATAAAGAGAATCGATAAAGAATATAATTTCTTTTGGATTATTGATAGCAACATTAAAAGGTGTTATATAATTTTTTGGCAATATAACGCATGTTTCTCAGTGAAAACCTCTCCTATAGCTTCTATATATCAGTAGATAAAGCAACATGCACTGAAGCAGTGTTAATGTCCATTACAATAGGTTTATCTAGTTCCTAATCATGTAATAATTCATTAATTGCTTGAATATAATTTCTTGAACCTTGAATGGCTTTTTCTTTGATTGCTGATGCAGGAATAGTTATTGAAGATAAGGCAGGATGAATTATATGAGCTATGTCAACTAGTATACTATGTCTGATTGTTAAAGTATTAGAGTTTATAAACTCACCATTACATTGCGTAATTTGGTTTAGCTTCTGAAATAAGGTAAATAAATCTGTCGTTCCTTCAATTCCTCCATGTCCTTGTGAAGTTAATACTAAAATTTTATCTTCAGTCCCTTTAACTTCGTTTGTATTTTGTTGAGAAATCTTATCTATTTTTATTAAAGACTGTTGCTGTTCTTCTATGTCTGTATATGCTAACTATAATTTCTCATTCTTATATTTCGTCATTACCACTGACCTATTGCTATCGATTTTCTCTAAACATGTTTTTATTTTAGTATTATAAAATTAAGCAGCTTATTCATTTTAGATTAGGCCAAATTTATTAGGTGAGCAATTGTTATATTTCAAAAAAAGTGAATCAGCCAACTTTCAAAAAATATATCAGAATTTATCCTTAAAATACTGTTTAATTTATTGGTACCACCTCTACATCACATTCATATACGATTAATTGTTTTTGATAAAATCAGTAGAAAGTAGACTCATTAAATTCTTGTATCTATTTCAAACCACGGCAACATTGTATCCTGTTCAAACTGGCAATGAAAAACTTTGATACTGTCCAAAAGTTCTTTATTGCACTTGTACTTATATTATGCTAATTTATTATTCAATAATAAACTTGCATAATATTTATTCAAGATGTTTTATGAAATATATTAAAAGAATTATTGAACCCATTATCACTCGATATGCGCAACTATTTCCTATTGTAGCCATTACTGGTCCAAGACAAACCTGAAAATCAACAACTTTAATTAACATATTTAAAGATTATAAGTATTTAACTTTTGATGATTACAAAGTAATTGACTTTTTTATTAGAGACCCGGAAGCTTTTATGGCATTATATAATAATAAAGTAATTTTTGATGAAGCACAAAAAGTACCAGAATTATTCAATTATGTTAAAATTGCTCTTGATAATGATAGATCAGATTATGGCAAATTTATTTTAACTGGCTCTAGTCAATTTACATTTATGACAAAAATTTCTGAATCTTTAGCAGGAAGAATAGGCCTACTCTCGATGCTTCCTTTCCAATTTCAAGAACTGCCTAACTCTTTAAAAGAAGATTCCATATTTAAAGGAGGGTACCCGGAGTTAGTCACTAGAAAATATGAAGGACTAAGTGAATGGTATGAATCATACATCAATACTTATATTGAAAAAGATGTAAGAACACTTTTAAATATCGAAAATTTAAGAGATTTTAGACGCTTGATTACTTTACTTGCAGCCAATACCTCTCAGGTTCTCAATATGTCTAAATTATCTTTAGAATTAGGAGTGGCTGTACAAACCATAAAAAGATGGATTTGTGTATTAGAAGCTTCTTATATTATCTTCTTGCTTCCTACTTACTACAAAAACTTTGGAAAAAGAGTAAGAAAATTACCAAAAATATATTTTTACGATACTGGACTGGTTTCATTCTTGACTGGTATAAAAGATGAACAGATTTTTGAAAATAGCTCTATGTCTGGTAGCATATTCGAAAATTACATCGTTTTAGAAATTTATAAAAAAGAGTTAGCTAATAATACTTACTCTAAATTATACTACTTTAGAACCAGCAATCAGGAAGAGATAGATTTAATTGTAGATAGAAAAACTCATAAAGAATTGATAGAAATTAAATCTGGCAAAAGTTTTAAATTAAAAATGACTAGCTCAATAGAAAAATTTCTTGAACCAAATGATGTAGGATATTTGCTGTTTATGGGAAAAGAATTTCAATACAAACCAAATATTAAAATATGGAATTATAAAGATTATTTAAATCTTTAAATTAGATCTGTGATAGATAGCACCTCTTTATCACTCACGGATTGCTAAAACACCATACTTGTAAATTTGCGATTAAATGTCGTGATTTTTGTTATTTATTTGTCGCGGTTGTAACAGCATGCAAAAATAAATGCTTGGATCTTTAAAAGTAAGAGATTTTTAGACCATAGTTAAATGCGAATGAGACTATATTATTTGAGAGTGAAGCTGATTAAAGTGTTTACCTGTAGTAAAGTAGAGTAAGGCTTATCCAACTTTGATGGAGAAGACTAATTTGGTTCAGCTTCATATTAAATCTGATAAGATCCCTTATCAGATTTAAATCGCTCTTTTGCTCCTAAATCTATTGTCTACCAAATCTTTCAAAAGTTACTATTAGATTAGTTTCTTCTGTCGCTTTGGAAAGATGTCTTTAAATCGCAATGATCTATTAGCGTCATATTCTTCCTGATGATTAATACGCTTAGTATGAAACATGTGTATAGTTACTGGTACTACAAAACTAGTAATTCCAATAACAAATGCAATTTTATACGCATGGTTATCATTCAATAATAGGAATATTAAGCAAGCTGTCATAAGAGCAATAGCTATAATACCTGTGTATGGTGATAATGGCGTTTTAAATTTTAAATCTCCAGTAGTGTAACCTGCCTTATATAAACGTTTACGAAAATTGATTTGAGCCCAACAAATAGATATCCATGCCATTAACCCTGTAAAGCCCGAAACTAAGAGCAGAGAAACATATATTGCTGATTGCCCAAAAAAATAAGCCAGAACAATTACTAACCAAATCGCCACTAATGTAACAATGACAGCATTTTGTGGAACTCCGTTATGATTAAGTAAAGCTAATTTGCTAGGAGCCATTCCTTCACGGGCTAACGCATTTAGCGCTCGTACAATACCATACAATCCTGAATTAGCACAAGAGATGGCTGCTGTAAGAGTCACAAAACTTGCAATTGTTCCAGCCCAAGGTAATCCATAATAATTTAACGCATCAGCAAATACAATATGGTCTAAATTTGCCTTGTACCAAGGAAAAATGAGCACTAAGCAAAATACTGGGACAATGTAGATAAAAAGAATTCTTAAAGTAACATTTCTTATAGCATGAGGTATCATTTTCGAAGGATTAACAGACTCACCAGCTGCAAGACCTACAATTTCAGAGCCTTGATAATTTACTAACAATAAAACCATTGTAGTCAACATAACTGGAATACCATTCGGAAATAACCCTCCTTGGTCAAAAATAAATTTCCTACCAATGATTTCAGAAGGTTGATCACCATGTATAAAGCCAAAGAAAATCAGAATTGCTATCGCTACAAAAATCATAAGAGCAATGATTTTTATTAAAGACAACCAAAATTCAAATTCACCAAACATGGATACTTTCGTTATATTTATGTATGTAATGATAAGCCCGAAAAGCACAGCCCAAACATATCCATTAATGCCAGTAAAATACTCCATTATAATGCCGCCAGCAATACATTCTGCTGGAATATACACTACCCAGCTAATCCAATAAGACCAGCCGACGCCACAAGCTATTCTAGGGGAAATAAGATCAGCTGTGTAAGTAACAAATGATCCTGATATAGGAATGGCAACAGATAATTCTCCCATGCATAACATAACAAGGAAGACTATTAATCCGCCAAATATATATCCAAGACAAGCAGATGGACCAACTTGGTTAATAACTTCACCTGTTCCAAGAAAATACCCTGAACCAATAATGCCACCTAACGCAATTAATTGAACATGCCTATCCTTTAGAGAGCGTTTATAGTCACCATCTTTGATCAGCTTGGTACTTCTATTGTGAATTGATTGGATCATTAACCTTTCATTATCTAAAATTTAAGAAGCTGCTGACAATAGAAAAGACCACTAAAAACTCCAAATACTATTAAAAGCTGTCGTCGTAATAAAATGGTCATATATGGACAAGCCGACTAAGTCAACGAAAAAAAACAAATCCAAAACTAAAAGTAAAGTTATGTCAGGAAACAGTCATACATTAGGTATCTAAAGAGTACCATAATGATTTCTGCATTCGTAAATATCCTGGAGTAACCTCTCATTCTTACGTGATAGAGTAGACGTGAAGGTTGCCCCTTGTCATTTCTCAAAGTCGAGTTCAGCAGTTTTAGGTAAACCCATTTTAAAGTAAGAGTATGAATTTTCATAAATTACAAGCTATGAAAATACTGCCTTACATACCATGATTGCCATTTTTACACGTTCCCCTATAAATATTAATTTTAATTTTTTATATTTTACTATTGACTAGTAATACAGTATCTGGCTCCAGGCCTAATAGCCAATGTTGAGATGGTAAAGGAAAGTACCGCTGCCTTTTCAATTGAACAAAAAAAGTAAGAACCTTTATAAATATATATTACAGACTAATCATGAGTATCGTCGTGAGAGTCCCCAGCTAAATTAATAGCTGCTATGCCATAATCTTTAGTAGATATATCTTGATTATTTAGTTTGTGTTCTTTTTTAATTCATCAGCAATTTCCTTAAGAGTTTTGCCATGAAATACTTTATTTTGGTTATATCCAGCTCCTTCTTTAGATAATTTTTCATCCAAAGTGCTATATTCATGTATAACATCCCTTTTTCCCCATTCTGCTGCAAGTCTATCATTAGCTGCTTTAATTTTATGTGCGCTGATAATTATCTTCTGTATTAACTTAACCTAAGAAAGAATTCATCTTCAAAGGAAGTTCACCTGAAATCTGATGATAGTCTGGTGTTGTTACTACACATTTTATATAATCGTTTGTATCAGGTTTACTCATATTAATTAAAAAAGACATTACCGTATACATTTAATATTTATACTTAAAGCTAGACTTGTCCATGCTTTATCAGCGGTATAAACTGAATATCTGGTACTCATCGACAGACCTAAGCAAGCTCTATCGCCTAATGATAACCCGGCCTTCTTGGTTTGGCTATAAAGCTCAGCTGTTACAAAGGCCTGCTCGGTTGAGAAATCCACTATCTCATCTATTATATGTTCTATAACTTCTTTAGCCTGATCTTTGCTATATCCTTTATTATCCATTAAAAACTTTGCCACTTCAGCGACATTTACTGAGCACATGATCGAATTTGGCAATACATCTGCTATTACCTCCCAACCTTTTTCTTTATTAAGGAGTGCTATTAGTGCTGAAGAATCTAAAATAACTGTACTCAGTTGATATCCTCCTGTATTGCTTCTTTTTTACGGATTGCAAGGAATTCATCCACCGCCGAACCTTCTGAGTTAGAACGTAGTTTAAAATCTTCCTGAATTTTTTTTACTATATTTTTTAAGCTTACTAGTCTCAACTCGTTATCTATACGACGAATAACTAAAACGTCGCCAATATTAAATTGTAGTTCTTTTCTTAATTTAGCAGGAATAAGTATTTTGCCGTGGCTATCAATATTGGTACGAAATTCACTCATAGTTATTTTTATTTATTGTTATTACGTTTAATAATAGTACATTAGAGATTTTATCGCAATATATATTTTTGCATATAATACTATTATTTAACCTATTTTGATATTACACTTGATTTTTTGATTGCCAATAATAATATTTGACAAGCATATTTGTCAGACATTATATTGAAGTAGGTTGTTATACATCCTTACGACCTATATATAGACCTATTATGATAAGTAAAAATATATTGACTTAATGTTATATAAAAGATATTATTTTATAGATATATTATAAATAAAAAGGTTTTTATGGAAGTACAAGTACCTATTGGCAAGCTGAAAACTCATTGCTACCAAATTCTAGAACAAGCACAAAAAAATAATAATAAATTGATTATTACAAAAAGGGGAAACCCAATTGCAGAAATTATCCCTACTAATCCTAAAGTTGTTAAAAAGTCATTTATTGGCACCATGCAAGATAAAGCCAAAATTAACAGTGATATTATGGAACCATTAAATATCAGTTGGAATGCAGAAAATGAATGAGAAAATTGTTTTAGATACCCATATCTTATTGTGGTCATTGTTAGCACCTGACAACCTCACAGCTAAAATTAAGGATCAAATTACTACTGCCCAAAGCACCGACAGCCTGTATATCTCATCTGTAACATTATGGGAAATAGCTATGTTGATCCAAAAGAAAAGGGTTAGTGTTTTTGAGCGTACTTCTGATTTTTTAAATTATATCTCTAGTATTGATGGCCTCAGTATAATAGAAATCAGTGCTGGCATTGCAGTAGAAAGCGTTATGTTACCTGGTGGGTTTATTAGTGACCCTGCTGATTGCCTGATTATCTCTTCTACTAGAGAAATTGCTGGCAGTCTCATAACACGCGACCAAAAGATAATTGATTGGGCTAACCAAGGTTACTTAAAAGTAGTAATTGGATAATGTCAATCTATACATTCATGGTATTTAAATAATATTTGACTAATACATAAGTATACCTTATCTTGATTATAAGGTAAATTATATATTAAGAATAAAATTATAACTAAGGTAAATATGAATACTAACCAACTTATTGAAAATGTGCAACGGCAGTACCGTTCTCACGTATCTTCAAATGGCAGACTTAATATACCTGCTCAATTACGCAAAGCCGCCAATCTAAAAGATGGCGATGAGGTGCTTCTAATCTTAAAAGACAATATAATACATGTACAACCGCTTGAGCAAGTAATCGCAGAAGCCCAAGCTTTAGTTGCTCAATTTTTTAGTACAGATGATTTAATGAAAGACCTTAAAGCTATGCGAATAACTGATACTACCAGGGAAGCTCAAAAATTGGATAATAGGGAATAATCATGCTCCCATATATTTTAGATTCCTCCGCTATTATCGCTTTAATCCAAAAGGAAAAAGGAGCAGAAATTGTAGCAATGCACCTCAAGGGTGCTATTATGTCAAGTGTGAATTTTTCAGAGGTAGTTGCCGTACTTGCCAAAAAAATGCCTCGCCAATCTATAATAACTGCGCTAACTAACCTGGTTGCAGATATAGTGCCCTTCGATGAGGAACAAGCTTTAGAAACAGGAATGCTTTATCAACAAACTTGGCTATCTTTCGGAGATCGTGCATGTCTTACCTTAGCTAAGGTAAGAGGATTGCCCATCCTTACAGCTGATAAAATATGGTTAAATTTGAAGCTAGATCTAGAAATCAAGATGATTCGTTAAAAATATGCATAATGAAATTATTCTTGCTAATCCTCAAGTATCCCATCTGGCATTAATAAGCAAAGCCAAGGAGTTTGCAACCAGTTCTTTCGCTGAGTTAACTCTTAAGGGTTACCAAAAAGATTGGAAGTTATTTGAAGCTTGGTGTGAAAAACAAAAGCTTCTCGCCTTCCCTTGCCCAATAAACACATTAATTTTATATGTAACCGATTTGGCAAATAAAGGTTATAAGGTATCAACCCTCGAAAGGAAAGTATATGCAATTGCCCATATACATTTTATTACCAATCTGCCTTTAAACCTAAAGGATCGTGACTTTAAGATAGTATTTTCTGGAATCAAGCGTAAACTAGGTACTATTAAAAAAGGCAAAGCACCACTTATGATTAGAACTTTAAGGGAAATTGCCCAAGAACTTAAAGGTGATGACAATATAACAATCAGGGATAAGGCATTGATAACATTTGGATGGGCTTCTGCTATGCGCAGATCAGAAATAATTGCTCTGAATTGGTTTGATATTGTTTATATCGATGAAGGTATTTTAGTTAACATTAGAAAAAGTAAAACCGACCAATATGGCCAAGGGCAAAAAATTGCTATACTTTATGGCAATAATGAAGATACCTGCCCGGTACGTAATTTGAAAAAATGGCAAGCTGTATCTGGTGATAATGAAGCTATTTTCACCTCAGTAAATAAAGCTGGCATCATAAGTAACAAAAAACTAGCAGATACAGATGTAGCCCGCATTATCAAAAAGCTATTAGTAAACATAAAGTTAGATCCATCTGAATTTGCCGGACATTCATTACGTAGTGGATTTATCACCACTGCTGCAAAGCATTCAGTACCGGATCATATCATTATGAAACATTCCAGACAAAACCTCACAGATGCTCCAGGTTTACACCCGCGATACTTCTTTAGTGAAAGATAACGCTACTGCCATGGTAGGGTTATAAATAACTTGCTAAAGAAAGTATTACTCTGATAGTACCGGCTAATACTCATGATACTGGATCTATGGTAGCACAGATGCTAACTGTTTTTGATAAATTTAAAAAAAATTAGGTAAAACCTCTCAGGCGCTATGGTTAGTAGCTTAAGAAATAAGCTTACACTTGCAAATGATAGTATCATATGATACTATCATTGCATGACTAAAACACCTCCTTTTAAAATAACTTCTCGTATTTTATCTCTATCTCAAGAGATAGGACATCAACTTGGCATTTTATATGGAGCAAAATTATATCCACTTTCATTACATTTACGTCGGGATAACAAGATAAAAACAATACAATCATCTCTATCTAGAGGGTAATACTCTTACTACAGAACAAATTACTCTCCTACAAAGCCAATATGCTCTATCCAATGGCAACCAGTAATTATGGCTAAAGCATTTTCTCCTCCACCATTTTCCTAATACTGTGATCTATATTCATCGATATTTGGAATAAGGTTAGTACCCCACATAGAAGTTTTGATAAAGAGATAATGAATATAAATCTTTATATTTTATAATGTTAGATACTAATCGATGGCACGATTCTAGTTTTTGAAGCTCAATAGCAGTAGAATAGAACATATACTTATTTTTATATTCAGTAATAATTTTATCAAAATCATCAGAAAAATCATTTAATCTTTGCTGACCTAATGTTTTACTACTTTGCTTAGCTAATAATTTAGCCATGTTTTTACATTTATTAATATTAATCATAGTAGTACTTCTATTAGAACTGTGGTTAGGAAAGGTGTAAGCCTAAGATTTTTCAGATTATTTATAAATTAAAGTATCCTGTCGACTTTTTTGCTTATTGGATAATTATAAAACTCTTTATTTTAAGATGGCTATTTCGCGCAAGCTACTAATTAGCACTTTTTCAATCATAACAAACTAACCTAACAGTACCAAAAAGGACAACTCCCGTTTAGTAAATTTTTACTAGCCTGAAAATAGTTTGATGCTTTAGTTTCTTAATTTGCTGCTTAATTGACAATAACTTACAAATATAAAAAGCTTGCGATAGAGCCATAGAAATTCCTTGCTTCTCTATAACTGTATTAAGATTATCAAGTGAGAAATTCGTCAATTTATTGACTTTAACATATTGAGCAATTACCTCAATAAATAATTTTGTAATTATTACCTTATCCCCTCTTTCTAATGTGCTTAATTGCTGTACAATATCATTTTGCAATATTTGTGTTTTTACCCCAGCTTTCACTAAGGCTATATTAACCTCTGAACTAATACTAATTTTTTCCTTAGACATAACGCCCTCAACTCCTTAAAAAGTTCGGTGCTTCATTACACCAACTTAAACTTGAATGCAATCCTCGCAGAAAAAGATTAATAATGGGTTAATACAAAGAACTAATGTAAATATAGCCATTTTCTTTCTACTTCTGGTATTGAAATATCAGGTTAAATCGAATATTATTAGTCAAGCTTACTAAATAAGGAAAGGTAGTTATGCAGCATTTAAATAACACTCCTGGATAAGAAATATATGATTGTATTAAAACATTCCATGAGTCTTCCTATAAAACTGTTGTATTACAAATAAAAAGTTATGAAGGCTATTATTTCTAAAATCAAGAGACCTTTAACAGAATGAATTGAAACATTCCTACACCAGTTAGAAGAGAAGAATGAAACTTTGTATTTATCCGGTGAATATTTTAATATATACAAAGATTTATGGCACAGCACTATAAGTCCTAATCAAAATAAACCTTCATGATAAAAATCCAAAGTAACTAATTATTAACATGATATTTACTTGACGCTAGACAGCAAGTATTGATATTGAAGAAATATATAGTAGATAATATATTAGAATAATTTTATCGTAATTTAAATCTATGGCTAATGAAAGAATATGTTATCCGATCAAGGATATAGCGATAATAGGCAAGTATATACTTAATCAATTAAACGATGCTGAAAATCAATATAAAATATTTAAAAAAGCCAAAGAAAAACCTGGTAGCATGAATAATGAACTTGTTAATAGAATAAAAAAAGTTTTAACTGAGCAAAGATAGTATATTACATTATATGAAGAACAAGTTTTTAAGTGGAATGAGGAAGTTAAAAATAATTTTGAAAAACAAGAAGTGTTAATAATTAACTCAGGTGCTGAAAAAACTTTCTAAAATCAACCAAGACTCTTTAGAAATGGCTGATTATGTGGGCAAAAATACAATAGAGAATACTATGCTTACGGATGAAATGGAGTTGGCAATTAAAGTGTTAACAGAAGAATTATCTTTGCCAAAAAGATCAAGGGATTAAGTTGCTTGTGCAGTAGCCACCCTACTCAATCATTATATAAACACTGCAATAAAATTTATGCATCAATAAAAGCATATAATTATGCTTTTAACATCAGTAAATTTATATATTATAACTACTAACCAACAAAACATTAGATCTTAATCATTTAGCAACTAGTTGATATTCTTAGTAAAGGTAAGGATAATCTGATATTAATAAAGATTTGAACCAGTAGAAGCGTACAATAACTGCCGATAAAAACAAGTTTTAATTCTGCAGAAGAAGGGGATTTGTTTGTTATATACACTACAAAAACAATTGTAAGACGGTTTTTAACCTTTTAAATTTTGGAGTAAAATTCTGAAGAAATATTAGAATATGCTCTAAATACACTTAATACTAATATCAGCGTTGCCTACAATGATCTTTAATAATGTGCAAAATCTAAATACAACTATTTTAGTCCATTGGGATGCAATACAAGCTCGTATTACTTCCTTAGAAGAGAATATATTGCTAGTATATAATCTATACACAGATTTTTTCTCCCATCCTTAATAAGGATTTTTATTTAAGCGATTATTTTCAACTCTTTCTGTCTTTTTTGTTGTCTTTTAAGAAAGCATCAAAGTCTTTTGGTATCTAGATAGCGCTGCAAGCCACAGACTATAATAGATTCAGATAAATAATACTCAACGTTTCCTGGAACAATAACAGTTAGTTTATCAAGAGCTAAACTCTCTATTGCCGATAACATAGATTTAGTAATTGTAGGTTTATTTGTATATTTGAACTCAAAGGCAATATTACCATCAGATTGAGCAATAAGTAAATCAAGTTCAGCACCTGATTGCGTTGCCCAAAAAAAACAATCTTCTGGTTCCACATGATGAAAACGTATAATTTCTTCCAAAGCAAATCCTTCCCAAGAATTACCAACCTTACTTGATGTTGCAAGTTTAGTGTGTGAATTTAAATTAGTCAGACTATGGAACAATCCAGAATCGCGAAAATAAGTTTTATATGATTTGACTTGACGTTTACTAATATTGACAAACCATGGCTGTAATTGACGTATCATAAAAGTTCCTGACAAGATATCAAGGTAATGCTTAACTGTTTTTTTATCTAAATCTAGAGATCTACCTAGTTCAGAGGCATTAAAAATATTGCCGTGATAATCACATAACATCATCCAAAATCTTCTTAGTCTTTGTGGGTTAAGATTAAAACCAAAGCCTGCTATATCTTTTTCTAAAAAAGTACGCACAAAAGAATGTCTCCAACGAAAACTATCATAATCACTGTTCGCTAAGTAAGATTTAGGAAAGCCACCTCGCAGCCATAAACTATCAATATTATCAACTTCTGCGGCAGAAAATGGTGTCATTTCAATGTAGCTTATCCGACCAGCTAGCGTTTCAGAAAACTGTCTTATCATCTGTGGTGCTGCACTACCTAGTATTAATATTTTTAGCATTTGTTTACGATCTACCAAAGCACGAAGATAAGGAAATAACTCAGGAACACGTTGTACTTCATCAATAATCACCAAACCTTCGAGGGTTTCTAAAAGCAGCTTAGGATTAGAGAATGCTTGTAAATCATCTGGATCTTCTAAATCAAACATATATGAAGAAGGTTTTGACTTTTTATATTGCCTAGCGATAGTTGTTTTACCGCACTGACGTGGTCCTAGTAAAGCACAAATTGGATTTATACTAAAGGCATCTTCTATCAAGTTTATATATGAATCTCGAGCTATATAAGGCATAGTAATCCAATTATGTTTCTAAGAAGTGATCTTAGTATAACATCATAGTAAATAGGGAGTCAAGCTCTCTATTTACTATGATCTATTCATTAATTGAGATAAGTTAATAAATAATAACTTTTATAACAAAAAGCAAGTAAAATTAAATTAAGAACTAAAATTTGCAAAGAAAGCTACTTGCTATTGACTTCGTACAAAATTCATCAAATAATGAAAAGCACTGCAATATCAAACTGTTATACTTTCATGCAAACCATACGTGTTGTAAATAATTACACGGTAGATTATTCTATGCATTATGAAACAAGTAACTTAGAAGATAGCCTTGTAACATAACTTTGTCTCTTTTTCAAAAAACCCAAAAGAAACCTCTGGCAGATGAATTACTAGATGAAGTATATGGACAAGAACACCTCTTTGGTAATAACTCTCCGTTATCAAGAATTCTAGGGAAAAAACAATTAGTAAGTATTATTCTATGGGGACCACCAGGTTGCGGCAAAACAACAATTACAAGAATACTTGCTAAGTCCTGTGATCATTATTTTGAATCGATGTCAGCTGTAATTAATGGGGTAGCCGATCTAAAAAAAATATTCGAACAAGCTGAGCAAAGAGCGCAGTCTGGTGTAAGTACAGTAATACTTGTTGATGAAATACATCGCTTTAATAGATCTCAACAAGATGTATTTCTACCTTATTTAGAAATCTTAATTGGTGCTACCACTGAGAATCCATCTTTTGCTTTAAACGATGCACTACTTTCTAGGTGCAAAGTATTGATATTAAACAGACTTAATAATGAAGCTATGGACTCTATAGTTAAGAGAACTGAAAAATAAAAAGGTAAAAAACTTCCTATTACTGATGATGCTTATCAATATCTATATCAACTAGCAGACGGAGATGGTAGATATTTATTAAATATGTGTGAAGAGTTATTTGCTTTTAGCATCTTAGAAAATAATAATTTATCAGCACAAGATCTTGCCACATATTTACAAAAATGCCCTCCTATTCACGATAAATCCCAAGATATGCACTATAATATGAAAAGTGCCCTATTTAAATCAATAATAAAATGTCCAAGTTCACATCAGGTTATTTCATCTGTAATAGCATAATGTAATGCAGCGCATGTAATTTCAACTGTCTTACTAGACTGAAAACATTCGTGATCTTCACAAATCTTTTTTATTTCATCATTGTTAGTAAAATTTTTTTGATTCCTTAAGTTTTTAAGCATCTCTGATCTTTTAGTAGAATAAAAACGTGAATAGAAACCTTTGTTTGGATCTTGCTCTATCCTATCTAGTAATTCATCAATTTCACCAATCTTATCTCTCAATTCTTTTTGTAAGGTGCTTTTCATTCCTTGAGTTGGTATTGACTCAAACTTTGTTTTATCTTCAGTAAGTAAAGCTTTAGCATTATTAGGAGCAGTGTGTAAATTATAAGCAGCTTTAAGGCGAGTATATGTTTCTTTTATATTGTTGTAAGGGTGGAATTTTTGTTCTAACTCATTAACTCTATCTACAGTACATGCAGTATTTTTAGTGGTGCTAGATCCTGAATTCAAGCTAATACTTTTGATCGTATCAATTATCTTTTGAATATCAACATTAGAATTAGATTGTATCGCAGGACAAATAACGCTTTGAGTATTGATAGGTGTTGAATCAAGTTTTTTTAATATATCATCTATTTTTTGTTCTGTAGTAGATTGAGTAGTGTTAGGCGCTGGATCGAGTTTTTTTAATATCTCGTCTATTTTAGTAGATATAGGTTGTAAATTATCTGTTATAGGTATTGGTAATACTGGCGGAGTGGATGTAATTTTGACGTTTTGTCCATTATTATTTGCTGTGTTCGCTATTGCAGCTTGTTTTTTTTGTTTAGCAACAGCCAACATTTTTCTAGCTTCATCAATTTCACTCAATTGTTATAGCTCCTAAAATTTATAAATTAAACTTAGACCAACCTCTTTATTCTCTATAAGCCCAGGGTTTGAGATCTCGTTTATTTCAGTTACTAAGGCATAACTATTATTTTTGAATTTGCCTAAATCAACATATTTAAAAAAGAGATCAGCATAAAAATTTTGTGTCAATTTTGCTTGTAATCCTATGCCAGCATTCCAGGCAAAATCATACTTTATTCCAGATGTGGCAGTAATTAATTTTTCATCATTATAATACTTGTTATAACTTCCATTACGATTGCGAGAAACACCAACCCCAAAATTAATATATGGAATTATAATAGTAGTATTGGTAAAATCGTAATATAAATTTGTTATAAGTGAAGTATTGCTAAAGTTCTGTTTAGTAGATACTAAATCAGTATCTTGATGTTCGCTTTTACTAAATGTATAGAGATTTCTATTGGTTAAAACTAGATCAGTTCTGATATTATTATTAAAAATATAACCTATTCCAACGCCGCCAAACCAAGTTCTATCTATAGTGCTACCCTTATAATAATAATTTTTATCGTTTTTATAAAAAGAACCTGATGGAAAAGATGCTCCAATATCTACCCTAAGATAGATAGGTGGACTTTCTTTATTATTAGCTGACGCATTGAAAGTTAATAAAATTACGATAATAAAGAAAGGCCACATCTAAAAAATCCTTCAATAGCTTATAATTCAGTGTGTACTGCACTGTCAGAACCAGCTAACATTAAAGGTTTTTGGCTATCTCCCAAAAACTCATGTGCATAGTCTGGACATTCTGCCACCAGATCGTTTATAACTTTACTTTGAGGTAATCCATGTTGAAGTTCTACGTGGCGTGTCATTTCGATGATTTTGTGAATACCTTGAGTATAGTAGGTTAGATCTGTAGCTCCAGTATTATGGTTAATACGTATATCTGCAATGTTGTCTGCAGCAACTATTATTTTTTCATAATAATCAGTATCAAATCCTTTAAAAATTGTCTTAAAGTTAGTTGCTACAAATTCAAATTTTTCAAAAGAATTTGATAGGTCAACTAAATCTTCCAGTTTATCACTTATAGTACTAGAAACTTTTCTAACGGTGCACATTGCATTAATAGCTGCAGGTAATAAATGATCTTTAACATAAGCTACTTGCATTGCACCCATTTGACCGTCTACGAAGTAATAACTTTTTGTCATTAAATTTTGCATAGTCTCTATTGAGTCCTTATGCGTTGAAGTTGTGGATAATTTAGGTTCTATTACTAAAGCTTCACTATACTCATATTTTGGTATCTGTCTAACTGCCACGGCATTTTCTGATGTAGCTGTTGATGCTTTAGTATTCCATTTAGCACTTCCGATATCCTTAAATTCTTCGTATATAGCTTTCTTTATTGGAGTTTCTTCATTTTTTAAAGCCTTTTCTTTTAAAGTCTTCTCATATTCAGCTTGTTGTTCAGCAAATTCTTCATAAAGACTTAGACCAGCAGATCTGAAATCTAGTACTTTTTTGTTCAAGGCATTAATTTCTGGATATTTTTCACCATATTTTACTGCTTCAAGCTTAGCAGAAAATTCTTTTATCAACTCTTTTTGTAATTGGGAGTCTGTTTTCCCAACCTTTCCTTTGATCTCGGAGTGATCATATACTCCACGTTTTATTTGATTGATTGCTGCCTCTAAAAATGCTGCATTTTCCTCTGGTTTACTTTCGCTACATTCTTTTATTTTTAATTGTAATTGCTCGTTTGAGCAGAGAAAACTAGATTGTGTTTCGATGTGTTTTAATTGATCTTTTGATAACACATGTTCTGGTTCAATGATGATAGTTTGAAACAACTCAGGTTTTGTACTAAGAATTGCTTCTGACTTAGAGCGAAGAGAAGTCACTGCTGATTTAATCTTTTGTACTTTTGCGAAATAATCGTTTTTTGGCTCTGTCATAATTCGTTTCCTTAATTATAAAAATGTTTAATCAAATTCTTTATATTTAATTCATTATCTAATAAATAGCTATTTCAAAAGTATCAATTAAAACAGCTAGACACGGCCTATTTATATCATTTTCTTTAATACATGCAACATAAATTAATAAATATTTATTTGTTATTTGAGTAATCGCAGAGCTATTCCTACAAATTTTTATATTTTTTAGTTATTCACGTTTAATATATTATAAAACTGAGCCTTTTGTTCATTGACCATAACAAATCTACGAATATGTGCCAAGAGTGCAAAGATTGAAACATAAATATTCCTATGACCAAGCTAATAGAATAAATTTGCTGTTAATATTGCTAGAACATAACTTACAATTACGTAAGGCAAGAGATAGCTCTTTAAGATGATATCACAATTGACCTTACTAGATAGAAAAATAATTTCTGCTAGTGGATCAATTAGTGATATACTAGAGGAGGGTTGTTTAAAAGATGGATCATCACGTTGTAATTTCTCCATTATATCTAAGTCTTTAGAACCATGATTCGTGATATTGACTCCATTATTTGCATGTTGGGTGCTATTACCGTAATTATTACCTTTTTTTCTTATTACCAAATAATTATTTGGCTATTTTTGTAAAGATTAATTGCGACGCTCACCTATTAACTGTAAACGACGTACGAATAAATTAATAAAATCCGTATAAAGCAACAAAGCACCGTAGATGGCTAATTTATCAGCTAGTATTTCATTACCTCTTGTTTTATAATAAATATTTCTTATTCTTTGGGTGTCATAAGCAGTAAATAGAGTAAATATAATTACACCAATGACTGACATAATAAATTGCAGCTCTGAAGCTTCAAAGAAGAGGTTAATTACATTAGCAATGGTTATGCCAATTATACTCATGAGTAAAAAAGAACCAACACTCCCAAGATCTTTTTTAGTAATATAACCGTAGATACTGATTACAGTAAATGTTGCTGCAATAGTAAAGAAAGTGCTAACGATGTTTTCGTTAGTCAGGATAAGGAAAATGCTCGAAAGAGACAGTCCGATCAGGACAGCAAAGATACTAAGTGAGATTAATGCTGAAGGCTTAGACATCTCAGTAATTTTACCAATACAAAGCACCATCACAACCGGTACTATTGCTAATATCCATTTAAGTGGCGAATTAAGAATTAAATTTGTAAATGTAGTAGAAGATATGAATAAGGCTGAGGTTATTGCCGTAATGACTAGAGCTAATGCCATATATAGGTAAACAGATAATATATATTGTCTGATCCCATATTCATGTTCCTGTTGACGCTCATATATAGACTGTCTAGAGCCTGCAAATATCTTATCATGATCAAATTTCATCAACAATCAGTAATCCTCCATTTTAATATTCTAAATGAGGGGGCATTATGACTACAGTGAGTTACCAAACCCCCTCAGCTAAAATAATAGGAGATCTTAGTTAACTGTGTCAATAAATTGTTTACCGGCTCTGAATTTAGGACGGTTAGAAGCAGCAATAGCAATTTTCGCTCTTGTCTTTGGATTAAAGCCTTCTGAAGCTTTTCTTGAAAGAGCGTAGAAAGTGCCAAAACCAACTAAGGCTACTAACAGCGTCCATTACAGATTTAATAAAAGCATCTAATGCTTTGATGCTATCTACTTTAGTTAAACCTGAAAGTTCAGACATTTTTGTTATGAGTTCACTTTTGTTCATTTTATAATTCCTAATTAAATTATTAGTATAAAAAATATGTATACATATTTTCTAATTTTACGGAGGTTGCACTCAATATGGAGAAAAAGCAAGCAACCTCCTAACTAACTATTCTTTGAAATCTGGACAATTGTCAATGCCTTACTACATCGTTTTCATGATTTTTTGCTATAACTTGTTCTATTTTATTAATTGCGTATAATTTCTATAATTCTTTATAATTTTCTATGATACCTTACACTTCACCGCATACGAGTTCTAGATGCTTTTTTAATATTTTTTTATCATAAGGCTTTAATATTATCGATGCTCCAAGTTTATGACCTAACTTCATATCCTCTTCATTTTTAGCGCCGGTTTGCAGTATCACTGTAATTTTTCTCCAATCACTATTTGATCTAATCTCACTCAACACTTCTAATCCATGCATATCTGACATCATTAAGTCTAAAAGGATTACATCAAAATTACCTTTATACAAAGATAATATTTTCAGAGCTTCCCTTCCAGAGTTGGCAGTTATCACATCATAACCTAAACTTTGCATTAAAAATTTGCCAATCTTTAAAGTTAGTACATCATCATCCACAAAGAGTGCTTTACTCATCATAATTACTAGGTATTACAACAAAAAATGTAGCGCCATGAGAGCTATTGTTTGCAGCCCATATTTTACCATGATGCAGTTCTATAATTTTTTTACAAATAGCTAAACCAAGCCCTATACCACCAGCTTTAGTTTTTGTCCTAGAGCTTTGCTCAAAAGAATCAAAAATCACTTCTAGCTCATCAGGAGGGATTCCTATACCATGATCAGAAATTTCTAGCTTAATACTATCTTGATCATAATCACTCAAAGAGATCTCAATTTGCTTATTTTTGCCGTATTGGATAGCATTTTGTATCAAATTTCTTAAAACCTGCGTTATTCTTTCAGCATCACAATACACAATTTTATCAAATGTCTGAGCAATCCTTAAAGATATATTGTCTTTATGAAATTCTTGCAGCAAGTCGTTTACAATTTTTATAATATTATGTCTTTTGATGTTCAAGGTTTGATCTCCATTTTTAAACTTAGAAAGGTCAAGTAAATTTGTACATAAACCCCATAACTTGTAGCTAGAGTCTTGAAGAGCATCTAGCAAATCTTTTGATTCTTGATTGACAATAGAATATATTTGTTCGTGCAAAATTTCAGCTATATTAGTAATGTTATGAATTGGAGTTTTTATTTCATGACTTACATTATCAAGAAATAGTTTTTTTATTTCCAAGGCATTTTGTAACTCTTTGGTTCGATCGCGCACTTCGGTTTCAATAAGATTATAAAGCTGTTTTTGCACGTATACTCTATTATGAATGATGAGCATGATAATTAATCCCAGAAAAGTGCAAGAATAAGTCGCGTAGTAAATATCAAATTTCTCATATGGAGGCAAAGGATTTGGTGGAAAGTAAAGATTTAAAACTATACCAAAAACAATACCTGCAATAATACCAGGAACTAACGTCAAGAAAAATACGGTCCTTGATGTCATTAAAGCAAGAAGTATAGTAGACAAACCAAGATTAATTAACCACGACCAATAATAAAAACTTCTAACCCAAGTATATGTAGCAAGAAATGGCAAATAAAAAAACAGGATGAAGTACCATAAATACCGTAAAATATTGTTTTTATTGTGTGGCAACCATACATCTGAAAGCAAAAATATTACACACAAACTAGCGCCGATAATATTTAAATAAAATACAGAATCCTGTGCTATTATACCTGTAAGTGGGTTAAAAAAGATAGAAACAAAAAAATCAAATATTACGAGAATAGAAAATTTATAAGCGACTGAGATTTTTACACTGTCACTTTTTATAAGATCAATAAAAGATCTATACTTTTTTACTATTCTATAATCAAATTGTTCTAGCAATCTCATCTACACTATTTACAATACTATTTAAAATGTTTTCTTGCTAAAAAATTGAAGTATAAGTAGAGTAATAACCGATACAATTATGCCAACAGCAAAACTTCTAGTATCAAACACTCCAGTCATGGATCTTGTAATTATTTCTGCTGTTAAAACCGTAATTGGTACAACTGGAAACAACTTTTTATTTATTCTTAATCCAACTAAAGCCGCAATAAAAGGTACTATTACCAATGGATCCCAAAAATTAGTTACTGACCATATAAGATCCAAAAGATCTTCTTTGACGAAAACCATACTAATGGCCATAATAGAAATTATCACACACGAAACACGAGCAATCATCAGCTGTTTTCTATCATCAAGCTTTGGCCAAATCTGGCTACAAACATCTCTTGCTATCAAAGTACCAGTAGCATTTAAAAAAGCATCTTGGGTTGACATAACTATTGCAAGAATACCAGCAATCATAAAGCCAATTACTCCAGTTGGAAGATGATGCTTAACAAAATAAAATAGGACTGAATCAGCTTGTAAGTTAGAATCATATGTATAAGCCATCACTCCTATCAAGCCCACAACTATAAACACCGGATACATCAACATAGCAGTGACATTGAAAGCACGTCGTAACTGTGTCTGATTTTGTGAAATTAAAGCACGTTGTATAAAAGGTATATCAGCATTTGGCATTGCAGCAAAAACTGCCATACCTAAAAACATCGTTAAATTAGATGCGTCTATTTTTAAATGAGATGATGGTAAAGCCTTGATAATATTGTCAATTCCTCCAATATCATGATAGCCAATCGCACATGCAACTGGTAACGCAATAAAAAAGATTAAAAATTGGAAAATATCAGTATAAGCAACAGCTTGCATTCCACCAAATGTAGAACATATCGTCACAATGCTTAACACTACAAGCATGCTAATTGGTTTTGGAATCAGAAAGAAATACTCAAGCATACTACCTATAGCCATAGTACCTGCAGCAGTAATACCTAATGTAAATATTATCGCACAAATACTGGAAAGCCACCTACCTGAACGACCATAAAAATGCTCCATGATATCACCAAAAGTCAAAAACTTTTCTTGATGAAAGAAGTGTAAATTCTTAGCTAATAACCTTGCCATAACAAACCAACCTAATGGAATAAGCATCATAGTAACTATAAATACCAAGCCCATTGTGTAAGACTTGCCAACACTACCTATGGTTTTGTGAGCACTGATGGCAGTTGCAAAAGTGGTTACGATTAAAACAGTTGTAGTAAAAGGTCTGACACCAAAAGTATAATCCTTTAAAGTCTTGATTTTACTGAATCTAATAAAGCCCATTATAAGGCAAATCACCAGATAGACAATAACTAACACACTATCAAATATATTCATACTAAATTAAACTCCTTAACTAATTTCTACTCCTTAATAGTTAAAAAATGGTTAAGATTAGAAAGTTTTTTCTCGTATTAATCCTCTTTCCTAACAAGATAAGGTAACCTCTTGCCTTACGTCTTTTGATTGTCGCTATTACTACTTCACCTGCTTACTCTTCTGAGTCACAGATAGTGATTTTGTACTCTGATTTCTTACTGTTAATACCACCCCATGACCTAATGACACTTATTCCACCAAAGAGATTAGGTTGGAGATGAGTATGGTAATATTTTGTTTCTTGTACCAGCGATAGGATATTTGTAACATAACAGATATTATAATTAGTTCTTTGATTAATTTCCTTATTTCTATATATATTTCATCACCAGAATCATTAAAACAAAAGTTAAGATAAATAATACAGCTAAGATAATTGGTAGTGATCTAATCATCATGCTATAAATTAACCATAATATTAAACTCGTTGTATATATTTAGATACATCGCATAAGAAATATCTTTTATCGAACGAGTTCAACAAATCTTAACCACTTGTGATACAAAAGAAATTATGCCTAATGCCGCTGCAATCAGGCAAATAATTTCTTGATGTATGATTCATGATTTAAAACAAACCCCATCATTGGTAATAGCCATCACTCATTATCTTAATGATCTGGTGATTCTCTTTGTTGACCAGATGATGAGCTACTACTAACAATTTTTCTGCCTCAGTATGAAAATGATGAGCATGAAGATTATCAATATTTATCAAGGCATGCTTTTATTTTAACCTCTTTTAGATAGTCATCTATTCTACTAAAGATCACTACTCTGTGCTATCCAATGACAACCTGTGATTAAAGCTAAAGCATTTTCTCCACCGCCATTTTCAAAGTAGTCTGATCTATATTCATCAATATTTGGTACAAGGTCTGTACCCGCATATAAATTTTGATAAAGAGATAGATAATATAAATCTTTATCGTTGACCATTTTATCAACTATTATAGGCGTTAATAAACCTTTATCTTTTAAAATAGTAGATACCCATTGATGACACGACTTTAGTTTTTGAAGTTCAATAGCAGTAGAATAAAACATATACTTACTTTTGTACTCATTAACAATTTTATCAAAGCTTTCAGAAAAATTATTTAGTTTTTCATCCCCTAATGTTTCCTTACTTTGCTTAGCTAATAGTTTTGCTGTATTTTTGCACTTATTAATATCAACCATGACAATTCCCTCCTTATTAATTTATTATAGCTCGTCTCTATCTGCTCCTAACCCATTTAAATGTACCTCTGCATTTCTATCCTCAGGTACTAAATAGCATAATATATAGCCATAAGTTTCTCCATCTAATTCATGCTCATTGTGCGTTATAAGCACGTTTGGTCCTAGTTTTGATGTCCATATCTCTGACACCCAACTATTAACATCCTTTACATACCTAGATGCATGCTGAAATCCTTTATATGATATTTGGTTACTATCAAAAGATTCTGCTCCTTCTTTAAAATAAAAAGCTATAGTATCATCTAAAGGAGGATTAGAAATTTCTTTAACCGCCTTGTAGCTATCTTTTTTTGGTAAAACAGAACTCTTACTATATTCGTCAAAAAATGATTTTGTTGCTTCCATGCAAGCAAAAGTATCTTTCTTATAATCATTCAAAGGAATATTCAATTTATTACCATTAGGGTATTCAACATTTATACCACCCGCATATGTTTTTTCATTATAATGCTTATTTATATGCTTTGTAGGATCGATGAATTCTTTTACACCTATAGCCCATCCTATACAGTTAAACTCTGAAGTAGGTTCCGCCAAAACATAAGACTTTTCGCAATCTAAAAAACTAGGAAAATGGCTTTTTAGTATATTACAGTCAACAGCAGACCTTTGCGGATAATGTAAATGAAATAGTTGTTCTTGTTTTTTATTGTTATAAAGAGCCATAATTTTAATCCTTTCTATTTATTAAACATTTTTATACCCTATATTATAACAAATTATACAATAATTAGCAAGTAAAATCCTCAATTCCCTTTCGTGAAACAAAGTTCTAAACCAACTTCTATCAATCTATTTAATTCATTCCTAACTCCTGTTTTAGATAATTAACATTAGGCTTAAATATATCTGTTTTACTATTTTTATCAGTAGATTGTTCGTATGTTAAAAATTAAAGCTTTCAACCTTTCTCTACCTTCTTTAGTTCTTGCTGCTTCACGAGGGGTTTTATTAACAAGAACCGTTACCTTATATCAAACCAGTCTTGCCAATAGATTGCCATTTGGTTAAACTGTTTTGTACTTCAAGTAGTGCTAATAACTCATTTTCCTCTTCATTTTTATTGCTTATATCAGGTGATTTAGGCTTTTGTTCTGGCGTCGCTAGTAACATTTTCTCAAAAGTTACGTAATTACCAAGGTTCACGGCTTTAGTAATTTCTGTCCTTGCATAATACGCTTCTGTGAACTTGTTTTCTTTTACTAAGATATTCCCCACAGAATTACATAGCTTCACTCAAAAAATCATCAGCATCCTGTGATAACGTTAAAAGTAATAACTTCTGTAACACTTCAGCAGGAGTTAAATTTACCTTAAAATATGATTTTGAAAATATTATAGGATCACCATCAGTGTTAACCAACTTAGGTCAAAGCATATTATTGCACTCATCTATAATTTCAAAAAAATAATAAATTAACTCATTAGTTGAATATTTTCGTAAAATATCCTGATTAAAATCTTGATTATCACTTTCTTCAATCAAGTATTTTTTATAATCAAGAAACTGATTTTGATAACTAACAGGAATAATATATGATGCCATACCTATAAAAATAGCTTGATTATCTAGTGTTAAAATACGTCCAAAAACTATATCACCTCTTTTTACAGTACGAGTAGCTATTTTTTCCTTTATTAGTATGAGTCGTTCCAAGTAAAATATCTTTAACTACCAACTGCTTCTGGGGTACCACTTCCTGTATGCTGTAAAAACTATAACAAGTCTGATTCATAGCTTCAATAAAGCGTAAAGCTGCACTATTTAAGCTTTTTTCGCGCGCTGCAATATAATTTGTAGCTATTGTTTTTGAGGATCAAATTGCCCAATTTCAGAGTCTTTATCTGGGACCCAATTAAATAACATCCATGGAATAAAAAGCTGCTCAAATATTAACTCTTTATCGATCGCTTCAGACAACCATCCAGGGCAAAATTCAAACAAAGCTGATAACATTAGCTCATCTGGTAACGAGTTCTTTAGGTATGGCATTAAATGCTAATCTAAAACTTCAATTTGACGTAACTTATGCCAGACAAAATCTAATACTTCACTAAGATCTGACGACGAATTATTAACTATACAACATTTTTTTTATTTCTTACCGCTACCATAACTATATAACTCATTTCTACCTAATTTATTACTCACATTTACCTCCCTAATTGTGCACTACTTCTTAATTACTAGAATAGTGAAAACTGACTTTGATACATGGTTGAACAAATCAAAAAGCTTTAGATTCTCCCTGACCACAGATTTTGTTTTAACAAGTGCCGACATATTAGCATTCCTACCTATTTATCTTCTTCAAACACCTTCAAATATTCTGCTATTTCCTCTGGAGTTGGCAATAACCCATGCATATTTTTTGGCAAAGAATGACCCGTACTATATGTAGAAACGCCCATAGACTTATTAATGTCTTTCAAAGCGTATTCTACAATTGTTCTATCCTTTGTCCTACATATTAATATACCAATTGATGGATTTTCCCCTTCTAGTCTTACTAAATCGTCCAAAGCAGATAAATAGAAATTCAGTTGCCCCACAATGCCGGTTTAAATTTATCGTTTTTTAATTCAATTGCACAGAGGCAGCGTAACTTCCTATGGAATAACAACAAATCAATGAAAAATTCCTCGTCGTTAACCTATATCCTATATTAGCTCCCTATAAAAGAAAAATATTCTCCCATCTCTATAAGGAATTTTCTTATATTATCCATTAGGCCGCGTTCAATTTCTCTTTCAGAATGTTCTTCGCCAAGCTCAAGAAAAGCAAAACTATACTCATCCCTTACTGCTAATTTTGCTTGATGTTTGTACTTGTCTTTTAGCGTCCTATCAAAACTAGTCTGATTGGTAAGGAATTGTTCATATGATTTTATGTCGATATTATGTTCTAACACATTTCTAGTCCAACCAAAATTGCGCGCCATATTTATATAATATTCGCGCTCTTGATTATTTTTACATCGTTCAATTATTACAAAATTATGGGTCCACCCTATTTCTCGCGCAGTCTGCGCGAGTTTTTTAGTATCCTTATATGCTAAATAAAAGTTACGCATTCTCCAAAGGCTAGCACAAGAAAACCCCCTAGTGCCAGAAAACTCTTGCAAAAGCTCTGTAGATAAAAGTTCAACTACTGCCTTTCCCCCAACCTTGCTCCTGCTGCTTTGTAACGATTAATTCTCCTATCCCCCAATATAGACTTATTTACCGCCCTTAGGGCTTTAAGCTGAGCACTCCTTATCCTGTCTTTAACCTCAATAAAAAACTCTCTATAAAGCTTTGTATCTTCTAGTTTATTTTCAATCATCACCGCAGATCCATCTTTTAGAATAACTTTCCTCAAAACTATCTGAGAAAGTGTTTTTATATTATAATATATAATTTCAGGAACATTGCCTAAAATTCCACCTACTTCTACCATTACCACTGATATTTCTAGCTATCAATAGGGTAATAAAAATCCAGCTGCTCAAAGAGCAAATTAAATTGCTATTCAAAAGCTTATCCATATCCGGTATTCTACTAAAAGCAATCTTGGCCACATCTTTATTTGCATCTGATAACATTCCAATAGAAACTGCATCTTTACCAAATTTTTTATTTAACAAATCTATTGCAGTTAATAATCTCGTTGTATCCTTTCTACTTTGCATTTAAGCAAAAAAGAGGAGGATGGTGGCTTTAATGTTTTACCATGCTTATTAGGACTGGAATACAACTCCTTATCATACCTAGCATATTCGTATACATTAAATATTCACTGAATAGCCTCTAGTAATAGTAATAATATATTAAATACCGACAGAACCCAAAACCTTTGAAATCTCTTCAAGGGTTTTTTGAACATCCTCAAAAGAAATATCCATATGTAATATAGCTCTGATTTTGTTATCTATAGCTAACATGCGAATCTTTGATTGTTGCCTTAGGGTATCCACAAAACTATTGGCTGTGTAACTAGTATTTTGTAGAGAAAAAAAGATAATATTAGTAGCATACTCCTTCGGATTTATCTCAATCTGTGGAATTTTGCTCAAGCCTTCTGCAAGTATGAAGGTCATTTTATGGTCATCGGCAAGCCTAGTAACATTATGATCCAAAGCATAAGTACACGAAGCAGCTAAAATACCTGATTGATGCATTGAGCCACCTTGTTGAAACTTATAATACCAAGCTTCTTCAATGAATTCCTTACTTCCAGCCAATATAGTTCCGATTGGAGCACCTAGTCCTTTAGCAAAGTCTAAATAAACAGAATCAAAACACCTGGCATATTCTTTTACAGAAATGCCCATTGCAATATGTGCATTAAATAATCTTGCTCCATCTAAATGAGTAGCAATACTATTTGCATGAGCATAATCACAAATATCTTTAAGTTGCTCTAAAGGCCAAATTGCTCCACCTCCAAAATTTGTAGTTTGTTCAATTGATAAAAGCCTAACTCTTGGAAGATTTCGACCTTGGCCTCTATTAACAATAGGCATTATTTGCTCTTTGTTAAAGATGCCTCTTATTCCATTTATAGGATAAGCATTAGCATTAACTAACCCCCCAATTGAACCAGATTGAACTCTTAAAGGATGAGAAGTTTTATCCAAGACTATAATATCGCCTGGCCGATTACAATGTACTCGAAAGGCTATAGTATTAGCCATAGTACCTGTAGGTAAAAAGAGCGCTGCTTCCTTGCCTAAAAGCTTACAAACTTTATCTATTAATTGGTTAACAGTAGGGTCTTCCCCTGCTGCTTCGTTACCGACTTCTGCTTGCATCATGTATTCAAGCATTGCCTTGGAGGGCTTAACATTGGTGTCGCTAAAATAATCAATCTTTATCATAATTTATAGTCATTTATTCATTAATTTTTGGACGGCATTATCAACGACCTGAGAAGTATATTCAACACCAGTTTCTGTAATTCCCAAATGAATTACTGCTCTAATTTGATTTTCTAACCAAGGAAATAATAGCACGCCACTTTTTGCACATTCATCTAAAAATTCATTGTTACTTACCTGTAAAGAAGAAATATCAAAACCTACCATATTTGTTTCTACTTTATTTAGCAGTTTTATTCCTTGAATATTTGATAACTTCTTAAAAAGAAGTTGAGCTAACTTATGGTCTTCATTAAGTCGGAAAATATGATTTTGCAACGCATAAAGCGCTGCTTTAGCTTGAAAACCTATTTGATGATAACCACTGCCAAGCCACGTCTGATATTTCTTTGCTTTTTCAATAATATCTTTTTTTCCAAGCAGCATTGAGCCAAATGGTGCACCTAACCCTTTAGAACAACAAAAGCTTAATGTATCAGTATATTTTGCATATTCTCTTAGAGGTATGCCAGTAGCAATATGGGCATTAAAAATTCTTGCTCCATCAAGATGTAAACTGATGTTATTTTTCATCAGATATTCATAAATAGCTTTTTGTGTGATAATTGGGAAGATTTTACCTTGGCTACTATTAATCGTATTTTCAATGGTCACCAATTTCACTTGCGCAAAAGTCTTATATCTTGGTTTAGTATTAATCGCTTGTTCGATAAGTTTATAAGTAAGTATACCATCGGAAGAATGGACACAATTTAATACAACTCCACAAACTTTAGCCGTTGCAGCACTATCAAAAAAGTTAATGTGATAACTATAATCGGTTATTACCTCATCACCAGGTTCTGTTTGTGCCATAATCGCAAGCCGGTTAGCAAGCATTCCGCTCGTGACAAAAATAGCATCTTCAACTTTAAATAAATCCTTACAATAATCGACTAGCTCATTGTATGCCTTATCATCTCCGTAAGCATAATCTCCTACTTCAGCCGTAACCATATTATCTATTAATCTTTGAGTAGGTAATGTTATGGTATCACTTCTTAAGTCAATTATTTTTTTAACCATTTTACACCTGTCTTATTAAATTTTTAAATGGTTTAGATTTTTTTATTAATTCATTATAACTTCCTTCTGCAACTTTGCAGCCATTTTGCATAAGAAGAATTTTGTCCATTAATCTCATAATTTTAGGATTATGGGTAATGATGATCAAGGTTCGATCTTTACAAAATGCTAATAGATTATTTATTAGCTGCTTTTCAGTGACTGTATCTAAAGCAGAAGAAGGCTCATCAAGGATTATCCATTTGGCTTTTGAACAAAACGCTCTTGCGACAGCAATTCTTTGTTTTTGTCCTGCAGATAAATTATTACCCAAGTTAGTTAGGACAGTATCATACTTTTGTGGTAATTTTTGTATAAAATCATCACATAATGTTATCTTAGCGATTTTTGCCAAAGAATTAGCATCTATTTTATCATTTAAATAAATAATATTTTCCAAAATTGTACGATTAAATAATACAGGTTCTTGAGGAATGTAAGTTATGTGCTCCATAATCGAATGATCAAAATATGCAGTTTGATTAAGATTATTTATTAAAATCCTACCTTTATTCATTCTATTAATGCCTTGCAGGACTTTTGCCAGAGTAGTTTTACCAGCTCCAGAAGCACCAACTAATGCAACTTTAATTCCTTGCTTAATTTCAAAATCAATGTCCTTCAATACTAATGAATTATTATCAAATCCGAAAGACACTGCCTCAAACTTTATTGATTTAATATTCTTCAATGAATTTTGCTTGGCTATAATTTCTTGATTTTCAGAATCAGAACTTGTTAAAATTTCTACCTCTTTAATAAACCCAAAATCTTTATAGATTTCTGTCAATTGTAAAGATACTCGCCATATATCACGACGAGCAAGAAATGCAGAACTTATAACAAAGATTAAATCTCCAAAGGTAGCACTCTTGTCAGATACTTTTAATAATATAAACCCAAATAACCCAATTAGTAATAAACCTGAAATGATACTTCTTATCGTATCTGCTTTAAACGAAAGCATCTCTAGTTGAGTTTGCGAATAAAAAACGTTATGAAAGAAGTGTTTTATACGATTTAACTCAAAGAATTCTTTAGCAGCTATTTTTATATTCAAAATATTTTGTAAAACTTCAGTAAGTTCAGCATTTGCAATATTAATTCCATGAGCATAATTTTGAGAAAAATTTATAGTTTTTTTAATAAAATATACTCCTACTACCATCATCAGCGTATACCATATAAAGAAATATAAAGCTAAAATACCAAGGTTTAAGGCAACTAGCACAATAGTAACAACAAAATTAAAACTGCCGGCAATGATTCCATAAAGTAAAATCTTAATTATATTCTCAGTTGCTTGAGGCAGCTCGGTTATTCTAGATACAAGATTACCAAGTTTTTCATTGCTAAAGAATCCTATATTTTTATTTAAAAGTCTTGCAGTGAGATTTTCTCTAAGTATTTGAGCTGCTTTTGGCAAGATTTGTACGTGTAAAAAATTGGCTACACGCATCGGAACTTCAATAAAGAAAACAATCACAGTAAAAATACTTAAATACAATAACCACTTTACCTCTAAATAATCAAATTTATTACCACTATCAACCACCCACTTTAGCATATAAAGCAGAAAAGTTTCAAAGCATGTCCATAACAATATTAATAATAAAATTATGACTAATTTTGGGAAGATTGGTCTTAAGCTTTTTAAAATTATAATAAAACTTGTGTTTCCCATGTTAAACATTTTTGAATTTATTAGTTGCATTAAAAAAAACATCATATTAATTTTATATTGAATTGAACAGATTTTTAATTTTTATTTAAAGTAATATTTTGAAAAAAATACTTATTACAGGCGCTTTAGGACTCATCGGTAGCACTTTAAATAATTTGCTAAATGACCAAGGTTATGTTGTTTGTCCTATAGACATCAGAGCTGATCCAACCAATCTTAGTCCTAATAATATATTGGATTTTAATCACATAAAAAAAATGATTAAAGGATGTATTGGAGTAGTTCATCTTGCTGCTGTATCAAGAGTGATTTGGGGAGAAGAAAATCCATGGTTATGCAGAAAAGTAAATGTTGATGGCACAAAAAATATTATTAAAGCTTGTTTAGAATCCCCTACTAAACCATGGCTAATCTATGCTAGTAGTAGAGAGGTATATGGACAACAAAATATTTTCCCAGTTCAAGAAGATTGTGTATTTAGGCCACATAATCATTATGCTAAAAGTAAAATTGATGCAGAGAAGCTTGTAAATGATGCAAGAGATAGAGGGCTACAAACCACAATATTAAGATTTTCCAATGTGTTTGGTGGATTATGTGACTATTCTGAACGTGTTGTTCCAGCTTTTTGTTCTAATTCCCTTAAAGGCTTACCATTACAAGTTAATGGTGGAGATTCTTTACTAGATTTTACTTATGTAGATGATGTAGCAAAAGGCATAATTCAAGTTATTAAACTTATGTCTACGCAAAGTGAATCTTTACCTGCAATTCATTTTACCACCGGTAAAGCAACTTCTTTACTTGAACTTGCAAATCTTACAGTGCAATTATGCAATAGCTCTTCAGATATTATATTAAAACAAAAGGATTCTATCTATCCATCAAAATTTTATGGAAATTACGCTAGAGCAAAATCACTATTGGGTTGGAAACCTGAGTATAATATTAGAGTCGGAATATTCAATTATTTGGAGAAGTTAAAAAATAATACTGCAATATTATATCCATCAACAATGGTAAGAATAAATGAAAATTTTGAAAGTGATACATGGCTATCCGCCTAGGTATAGTGCTGGATCAGAAGTTTATAGTCAAATATTAGCTCATGAACTTGCTAATAAGCACGAAGTACAAGTTTTTACTCGTCAAGAAAACAGCTTTATACCAGATTATCATTATAGTACCGAGTTGGATTTACATAACCCAAAAATACTTATTCATCTTTTAAATATTCCTAGAACTAAATATCGTGATAAATATATACACAGCCAGGTTGATGAAAAATTTAAAGAAATCATAGAATCGTTTAAGCCTGATATAGTCCACTATGGACATTTGAATCACCTTTCGATTAACCTTCCCAAAATAACTAAAGAACTTAATATACCATCTATTTTTACATTACATGATTTCTGGCTAATGTGTCCAAGAGGACAATTTGTACAAAGAAATTCAAAAGAACCCTGGGCACTATGTGATGGCCAAGAGGACTCTAAATGTGCTAATCAATGTTATGTTAGTGGTTTCTCTGGAGATGAAAAAGATTATAAGGATGATCTAACCTATTGGACAAACTGGATTGGTAAAAGAATAGAGAAAACTCGTTTGGTTATTGATTTTACTGATCACTTTATCTCCCCTTCTAAATTCTTAATGGATAAGTTTATCACTGAGTTTAAATTGCCAAAGCATAAAATCACTTTTATTGATTACGGATTTAATTTAAAAAGGTTAAGTAATCGAAAAAGAACTAAAGAGAATAAGTTTGTTTTTGGCTACATTGGTACTCATACTCCACAAAAAGGAATCCATAATTTAATCGAGGCGTTTGCTCAACTAAAAGGCGATCCAATTTTAAGAATCTGGGGCTCTACAAAAGATGATACAGCAGCACTTAAAGCTATAGCTGCATCATACTCACCTGATGTATTAGAACGTTTTAAATGGATGGGGGGATACGACAATAGCAAAATAGTTGAAGTAGTTTTTAATCAGGTAGATGCTATTATTGTGCCTTCAATTTGGGGAGAGAATTCTCCGTTAGTTATTCATGAAGCCCAACAGGCCGGAGTTGCTGTTATTACAGCTAATTATGGTGGAATGAGTGAGTATGTAGCCCATATGAAAAACGGATTGTTATTCGAGCATAGAAATGCTCAGGATTTAAGCAATAAAATGCAAGAATTTTTAGATAACCCTGTTCTTGCACAAAAGCTTGGTAGCTATGGATATTTATTTTCAGAGAATCAACAAATTCCTGATATTATCCAGCATACTAAAGATATTGAACAACTATATAAACAAATCTTAAATAAGCTAGGTAAAAAAGAAGTATATTCTAAACCAGGTCCTTGGCGTATAACTTTTGATACCAACCCAGATCATTGTAATTATAAATGTATCATGTGCGAATGCTTTTCTCCTTATAGCAAAGCAAAGGAAGAACGGGTGTCCCAAAATAGCAGTAAAAAAGTGATGTCAATTGAGATGATTGAAAAAGTCTTAGCTGAATCAATCGGCACGCCACTTAGAGAAATTATACCTTCTACTATGGGTGAACCTTTATTATATAAAGATTTTGATAGAATTATTGAGCTGTGCCATCAATATAATCTCAAACTCAATTTAACGACTAATGGCTCTTTCCCTGTTAAAGGTGTAAAAAAATGGTCTGAATTACTTGTACCTATTTTATCAGATGTAAAAATATCATGGAATGGAGCTACAAAGGCTACTCATGAAAAGATAATGTTAGGTTCAAAATGGGAACAAGTACTTGCTAATTTAAAAGCATTTATTATGGCGAGGGATGAATCTGCAAATTCTGGGAAGAACAGATGTACAATAACTCTCCAACTAACTTTTTTGGAAGACAATATTAATGAACTGGCTGATATTGTAAGTCTTGCAATTGAACTTGGCATAGATAGAGTAAAAGGCCATCATCTTTGGGCACATTTTGATGAGATAAAAGATCAATCAATGAGAAGAAGCAAAGAATCAATAAATAAATGGAATCAAGAAGTACGTAAAGTCTTTGAGATCATCAGTAATAAAAAGCTACCAAATGGCAAAACCATAGCTCTTGAAAATATCACCATTCTTGATGAAAATGCGGTTGATGATCTTGCTCCTGGTGGTGCATGTCCTTTCCTTGGTCAAGAAGCCTGGGTTAATACCGAAGGTCAATTTAATCCTTGCTGCGCACCCAATAATTTACGCAAATCTTTGGGTAATTTTGGAAATTTAAAAGAAAAAACGTTGCAACAAATTTGGTCGAGTGATGAATATCAAGATTTATGTAAAAACTATTTCTCTAAAAATTTATGTAAAAGTTGTAATATGAGGAAACCTTTGGTTGCTTAAGAATGACCCTATTTAAAAATATTACTATTTCTGATTGTGGAACTTTTCATTTATTAAATGGAAAGCCATTGTATAATAATCAGTTTCATACAGTTTTAAAATTCGCAAATGTTGGTCTTGCTGCAGTAAAAGATAAAGCTGGTGCATATCATATTAATTACGATGGGAAACCAGCCTATAATCAATGTTTTGATAACTCATACGGTTTTTACTGTGACCTTGCGGCTGTAGCACATAATAGTAAATACTTTCATATCACAACAAATGGTGAGCGTGCTTATGATAACAATTTTTCATGGGTGGGTAACTTTCAAGAGAATCTATGTGTAGTAAAAGATGGAGAAAAGTTTTACCACATCGATAAAACTGGTAATTCTATTTATAGAGATAGATACAACTATGTTGGTGACTTTAAAGATGGCGTAGCAGTAGTTTATCATGATGACCTTGCTACCCATATCGATAATAACGGATGTTATATTCATAATAGATGGTTCAAACAACTAGATGTATTTCATAAAGGATACGCAAGAGCAGAAGACGATAATGGCTGGTTTCATATTGATAAACAAGGTAAAGAAATCTACTCAACGCGGTATAAGAATGTAGAGCCATTTTATAATGACCTTGCTAGAGTAGAAACCTTTGATGGTATTATATTACAAATAAACACTGATAATGAAATTATCACTACAATATCAGCTGCCAACCCCTCTATTTACGGCAATCAGCTATCTGGTGATATGGTGGGATTTTGGAAAACTTTTACTATCTATACCGGTGTTAAACTTGGCATTTTTGATCAAATGCCTTCAAGCATTGCTATCTTAAAAGATAAAATTAAAATACCCAAGGCGAATCTAAATCGCGTATTAAAAGCGCTTTGGGAGTTAAAGCTTGTAATATACGATACACAAAAGAATATATGGGATTTAACAGAAAAAGGAAAATTGCTTCAAAATGGCAAGAATAGTTTTTTAAATGATGCGACAATATTATGGGCTAACGTTGCTGCTCAAGATTGGCTTAACTTGCCTAACTTATTAAAAAATGAAATTTCAAACCATACATCATTTAAAGATACTGAAGCCAATGAGCAAAATATAGTATCATATTTGAATGCCCTTGAAGGATATGCAATTAAAGATGTAGGCGATTATTTTAAGTGTCACACATTAAAAGATAAAAAAATTATTGGCTTTGGTCGTACATCACTAGGCTTAATTAGACATTTAGCAAAACTCAGGTTTGATTTAGACGCTAGTGTATTAATTGAAAGTACCATTCCTTCTAATTACCTAAAAGAGCTAAATATAAAGATCATTGATCAATTGGAGCAATTAACAGGTCATTACGATATAGCTATATTTATAAGATTTCTACACTATTTTAATGATGTAACTGCCTTAAGCTACCTTAAGAAAATGCATCAATTAAATATCCGCAAGCTAACGATATTTGAAACTATTATTAGCCATGATAGCCCAATCGGAGGATTATTGGATATTAATATGATTATAGAAACAGGTGGTAAGCTAAGAACTCTAGAAGAATGGCAACAATTATTTAAACAAAGCAATTATTTATTAACCTCAACTAATCAAATTAATCCGTACCTAACCTTGCTTGAAGCAGAATTATAAATGAAAGATTTTCTTAACAATGGGTTTGTCATTTTAAAAGATGTTATTCCCTCTTCATTAGCAAGCAATCTGAGACAAAGTATTCAAGATCAACTTGTAATCAATGCCCAAGAGCTTGAAGTTGCAGTGAATGATTATCTTTATTGTACAAGCAGGTGGGCTTCGCCTTCTCAAATTGTAAGCTGTATAGATGAAGAAATTAATTTTACCATTCAACAAAAACTTGAAAATTTGCTAAATCAAAAGATCAAAATGGAAAAGTGTAACGTAATTTGTAAGAACAGCAGTATAAGAGATGCAGTACCTTTACATCAAGATATATCATATTCGCCCAAGTCACCATATCACTTTTCTTTATGGCTTGCTTTAAACGATGTAGATGAGCAATCAGGATCGTTACAATTTATCAAAGGAAGCCATAAATGGCCAATTTCTCCTGCAGTAGATTTTTGGTCACCAGAAGTAAAATTAAATAGCACTTTAGAACAAAAACACCAAAAGCAATTGCAAAGAATTAGTCTCAAAGAAGGAGATGCGGTAATATTTGATTCACGGCTTTGGCATGGCAGCATAAAAAGCACTAGCGGAGATGATCGTTATGCTTATGTGAGTAGATGGGAAATACTGGGGCAGCCATTTCCTAAGATTCCTGGCATTCAGCCAGCTTTCTTTGGTATGTGGAATTGTCATAAAATTACTAAAGATATATTAAGTAAAAGATTACAATTTATAAAACCAGAAGTTATAATAAATGATAATTTTGCTGAGCTAATTTTCCAGTGGCAAACTTTGATGCAAGAAAATCACATATTAGAAGCTATTGATCAGATTAAAGCGTTACAAGCTTTAGAAAATGTGAAAATATTACATATATCTGCAAACAGACATAATGCAGGTGATTTAACCGGAAGAATTTATAAAAATTTATGGAATTCTCTTTTGTGTCATTTGCAAAATAAATTACCACAACTTGAATAGATAGCTTATTAAAATGATTTAAACTTTATTGTAAATCTCATATAATCTTGAATATAAGCAGGTGAAAAGATGAATAAACAATTTGAGAAAGATGGGTTTAGACATATAAAACAAGCTTTTAATTCAGAAGAAATAAGTGAGTTAATTGCAGCAACCGATAGTATATTAAATAATCCTGCTAATAAAAAAGACTTACTTGCCATCGATGAAAGTGGCCATATCCATAAAGTTTTATATCCATTAGGAAAACATGAGTTATTTCTTAAGTCTCTAGTGCATCCAAGTATTTTAGAAATATTATTACAAACCATTGAAAACCCTTTAGAAATAGTACCAACTTGGGAGGACATTTTAATTAAACTTCCCTATTGTGGAATACCAGTTACTTTCCATCAAGACTTAGCATTGCAATCCCCGAAATACGATATTTTTAGCTTTGGCATTTACTTTCATACATCCCAACATAATCCAGTACTTTACCTACCTGGTAGTCATGTTTTAGGTGCTTTAACAAAAACCGAGCTATATAAAATTTCTGAAGCAAGGATTAATGAATTTGTCCCAATAATTGCACAACCTGGTGATATTATTATGCATAAGGTCAAAACTATACATTATTCTGAGACCAATAAAAGTCTTTTTCCTCGTTATACTTGGTACTTAGAGTTTCGTACTCTATCGCAGTTATACGACGATAGTCCATGGGATAAGAATTGGATATTAGCCCGCCGTGCAATATTTGCTTATGCATTATCTAAATACCAACCCTCATATTATCGTGAATTGATAAAAGATGAACACATACTTGAACCTTATTTGCATAATTTAAACTTACGCATCCCTCATGAAACTGAAACAGTAAAATACGATATGCAAAGCCCTTATAATCACTTTTCTTATTAGATGCTCACAGCATTCTGGTTCACTATATGTCTTGAAACCCATAGAATAACAAAACACTACCTTTTCCTGATTATATGCTTTGCTAAGGAACAATAATAATGGGTTCTGTATCTCGTTTAATATCACTCTGCAGATCTTGTAACCTGGTAGTGATCAATTGGAAGACCAGCATAATTGTGGATTTGGATTTTAACCATGAACGTTAGGTCGCTAAATAAAGGCGTGAAATTATTTGTGATTTTACCTTTTTATACATAAGATGCAATATTAAACTGATCTTAATCCCAAAATAATAAGAGCTAAGGTTAAGCAACTTTCATCTCACAGATTAGCTAAAATTGATTAGGTGAGCAATAGCCTAAATATAAATGCTTCCTTTTGTTGTTATAAAAAATTTCAATATATTCAAATATCATAGATTTAGCCTCAAATTCTTGTTTTAAAAATACAGTTATTTGGTAATTCATTTTTTAATGTATGGAAGAAAGACTTAGCAACAGCATTATCATAACAATTACCTTTATTAGACATACTTAGTATTACATTGAGATTAGAAAATATTCTTTGGAACTAATTTGAGGTGTATTGCAATCTTCTTCTGTCTTAATGATGGATTAAGTCTCTTACCTAGCTTTCTGTACCAGTATGCCTTTAAAAATGCAAATTACCAGACGTTTATTCATTTGCTCTGAAAGAGACCAACCAACTACTTTTCTTGCATATAAATCAAGAATTGTTGCTAAATACAACGAACCTTCTTCTGTGCTTAAGCCCACTGATAATCATTACTCTGCTTAATCATCAAGACCCTGCAGAGTAATTTAATTGGATAATGGTCAGTATTTTGTTCAATAAAGGCATATTTTACTTTCAAGGATTTGCAAAATATGCAATTGCCTTTTTTAGGATTTCTTTCTCTATCTTTAAATCTATGATCTCTTTATAGAGCTTTCTTCTTTCTTCGTCTATGGGATTTAGCTTGCCTTTACCGGAAAATACCGTTTTTATAATCGCCTGATTCTAATAACCGCTTCTTCCATTTGCTAATCACACTAGTGCTGATACCAAGACTCTGCACTGCTTTCTCTAGAGTATATCCTCCCTAGGTGGTTATTTAACAGCTTATAACTTGAACTCTGCATCATATTTTCTTCTGCTATCTATTGTATATTCTTACTCTTTATTTTAAATTTTATAATTTAACATAAGTTTCTTAACTTCAACTCATCATTTTGGGGGCAAGATCAATCTTCTTGCTTCCTACCTATTACAAAAACTTTAGAAAAAGAGTAAGAAAATTACCAAAAATATATTTTTATGATACCGGTCTTGTCTAATTTTTAACCGGTATAAAAGATGAACAGATTTTTGAGGACAGTACTATGTCCGGTAGTATATTTGAAAATTACATCGTTTTAGAAATTTATAAGAAAGAATTAGCTAATAATACTCACTCTAACCTCTACTACTTTAGAACCAGTAATCAGGAAGAAATAGATTTAATTGTTGATAGAAAAACCCATAAAGAATTGATAGAAATTAAATCTGGCAAAAGCTTTAAATTAAAAATGATTAGCTCAATAGAAAAATTTCTTGAACCAAATGATACAGGATATCTGCTATTTAGAGGAAAAGAATTTCAATACAAACCAAATATTAAAATATGGAATTATAAAGATTATTTAAATCTTTAAATTCAACCCGTGACGAATAACGGGTCTGTCCATATAACTGTGTAATTATAAACTCTCAACAACTTCAAAATGATTATTTCCGATAAGAACATGATCTAGCAGCTTTTTCTCATCATTATAACAATAATAATGCTCTGAATTAGTATCAACATCGTTATCGGTATCTTCGATTTCCATGCAATGCTCATAACTTGCATTATCAGAAGTAATTGTGATATGTTTAGCTTTTAGGACTTCAGCTTCTTCTTGTGTGATAATACCTTGCAACAGTTGATTTGATAGATTGTATTTCTCCTCAAGTAATGGTTCGTAGATAGGTATTCCGTTGGAGTTCCCTCGTAATTTCCGAAAACTGGCTCAACGCTATGCTGAGTCTTGCGTTACAAGATTCTTCTTAGACTTTCTCATTTCTAG
>Ga0209084_1000380_pt1 | contig 41288 bp, 35 predicted proteins | sample C_130820_MF_Meta_FD_187309 | JGI IMG/M metagenome (GOLD analysis project Ga0209084, IMG submission 187309) | Freshwater microbial communities from Lake Croche, Canada to study carbon cycling - C_130820_MF_MetaG (SPAdes) (version 2) | ecosystem: Environmental > Aquatic > Freshwater > Lake... | reverse complement strand
GGTCAACCGCGATATTGACCATCAATTCGCCATCTGCAGCCGCGACGAGAAAACCGAATTCATCGCCGGGTTGCTCAAGCGCCAAAAGCACGAGCGGGGCTTGATCTTCTGCCGCACCCGGGCCGGCGCCATCCTGCTGGGCAAGCAACTCACGAAACTCGGCTTTCCGGTAGATGTGTTACAGGGCGACCTCACCCAGAAGGAACGCGACACGGTGATGCGCTCCTTCAAAAAAGAGCGCATTCAGTTTCTCATCGCCACCGACGTCGCCGCCCGCGGTATCGACGTCGCCGACCTGTCGTTTGTGATCCATCATCAACTCCCCGAACAGATGGAATACTATACCCATCGCAGCGGCCGCACCGCCAGAGCCGGCAAAAAAGGCGTGTCCATTTCCCTGATTGAACCGAGGGAACGCAACAAAATCACCCGCCTCGCCAACGATCTGGGACTGGCCTTCAGCGAGGTCCGTCAGGGGGGCCCGGCCTAGCGGATTGGTTGGTGGATGGTGGATCGATCCAGCAATAGCTCATTCCCCAAGCATACCAGATCCACGCTGCCGCGCAGGGTTTGATTGAGGAATGGGGTGTTACGGGACTTGGATTGCATGAACTCCGCCGTGAAGGTAGTGGTAGCATCTGGATCGAACAACAGTAAGTCGGCCGCTTGACCCTCGGCAATACTGGCAACCGGCAGACCCATGAGGCGGCGGGGTTCGGCGGAGTAGCGTTTGACCAGCACATCCCACCCGAAGACGCCGGTGGCGACGAAGTGGTGATAGAGTGAAACCAAAGCGGTATCCAGGCCGGTAACGCCATTGGGGGCACTAACGAAATCCTGGGATTTTTCAAAGGGTGTGTGCGGTGCGTGATCCGTGGCGATCAGATCGAACACACCATCGATGAGACCTTGCAGCAGCGCCTTCCTATCGGCCTTGGTGCGCAACGGCGGGTTCATCTTGTAGTGGGTATCGAAATCGCCGATATGCTCCTCGTTAAACAACAGGTGATGCGGACTGACCTCGGCGGTGACGCGCACATCGCCACGATTTTTCCACCAGCGGATCGTTTCCATGCCGAGCTTGCTGGAGACATGTTGGATATGGATATGAGCGCCGGCGGCGTGGGCCAAGCGGATATCTCGATCGATGATGATTTCCTCGGCGCAGGCCGGCGAGCCCTTGATGCCGAGGCGGTAACTCATCACTCCCTCGTTGAGCGCACGCGGCCCAGCCAACTCGTCCACCTCGCAGTGACTGGCAAAAAACATGCCAAATTCCCCCGCGTATTGCATCGCCCGCAACAACACCGCAGGGTCGGCCGTGGTGTCGCCATCATCGGTGAGCATTTTCACGCCCAGCTCCCGCATTCCGTCGATCGCGGCGAGCTCCTTGCCCAGACGACCCTTGGTCACGCAGCCGGAGGTGAGCACCGGAATACGGGCATGGCGGCGGGCCGATTCCAGCACGCTGGCCACCACCGTGGGGCTATCAAGGGCGGGGCTTGTGTTAGGCATCATCACCACCCCGGTGACGCCACCGTTGATGGCGGCGGCGCTGCCGCTGGCGATGGTCTCCTTAGTCTCGAAACCCGGTTCGCGGAAATGCACATGCGCATCGAACATGCCGGGCATCAAAATGCGGCCGCGGGCATCGATGACGCGAGCGGCGGCTGGCACGGCTAGACCGATTCCAATCTGTTGGATCTTACCGTCGGTGACCAACACATCACCATGGGTTAGAGCCGGTGAATCTTCAGAGGCGATGCGGGCGTTTTGGATGAGGAGAGACATAATGAAAGAGATTGGATAGATCGAAACGCAGAGGCGCGGAGGTCGCAAAGTGAGGCGCGGAGGGAGAGGAATTAATATGTTAGATTGCGAGATAAACTAATAACACATAACCCATAACTGCTACCCCATGACAGCCCCCGGTTTGAGCCAGTAGAGCACGGCCATTCTAACGGCGATGCCGTTTTCGACCTGATCGTTGATGAGGGAGCGTTCGTAATCCATGACGGCGTCGCAGAGTTCTACGCCGCGGTTGACCGGACCGGGATGCATGAGATAGAGGCCGCGCTCGCGGATCTCGGCAAGGCGCGCGTCGGTAACGCCGTAGAGCCGGTGGTATTCGCGCAGACTGGGGAAGTATTGCACGTCCTGGCGCTCCATTTGCACGCGCAGCAGATAGACGACGTCCGGTGCCCAGGCCATCGCCGCCTGATAGTCGGTGAAGCGGCGGATATTTTCCGGACCGGTGCGCGGCACCAACGAGCCGGGCCCGAGATAGGCGACCTCGACGCCGATTTTCTTGAGGATGGTACTGGTGGAGCGGGCGACGCGCGAGTGCAGGATATCGCCTACGATAAGGACGCGCTTGCCCGTCGGATCGGGGAATTTTTCCTTGATGGTGAAGGCATCCAACAACGCTTGGGTGGGGTGAGCGTGGGCACCGTCGCCCGCATTGATCACCGAGGCGCGGGTCAGCCTGGCGATGGTGGCGGGCAGACCGGAGCGACTGTGGCGAACGATGATAAAATCCGAGCGCATCGCCTGCAAGGTCTCGATAGTTTCCCTAACCGACTCACCTTTGGTGATGGAGGAGTGAGCGACATCGAAGTTGGTGACATCGGCGGAGAGACGTTTGGCAGCGACCTCGAACGACGAGTGGGTGCGGGTGCTCGCCTCGTAAAACAGCATGAGCACGCTCTTACCCTTGAGCGCCGGAACTTTCTTTACCGAGCGGGTGAATAAATCTTTGAATGGAATGGCTTGCTCGAGGAGATGCTCTATTTCCTCGCGCTTGAGAGACTCGATATCTAGCAAATCTTTATGTGGCATGCCGGAGTTGGGAAAAGTAGTGAATGAGGGCGAAGACGAGGGCGAAAAACCCGATGATGGCGATGAAGGAGGCGTGGTGGCGCGAGAGGGAATTTCTGATAAAAATGCCCCCCGCGACGACTAATGCTACGAGAGTGCAAGCGGTGAGCAAATGATAGCCGTGGCTCCAGGCCATGCCGAGGGTATAGGAACCGGTGAGACGCGACAGCCAATCTAGCAACGTTGGTGCGGCGGCACCGCCGATGGCCAGGAGATAGCCGCAGGCCAGGAGGACGGGGTGAGCGGCGGTTGGAAGCTGATAGGCGCCCTGCGACATAACTGCCATGGCATCGCGGCGGCGGGCCTGCGCTAATTCCTGCGCACTATGGCGGCGGAGCGGTAACTGGCCCAGGGCAAGCGGCGCCGTGCTCAATCCGGTTGACTTAGTAGATGGCTTGGCAAAAGACGGCTCCGGGCAGGATGGCCGGGCCACTTGTGGAGCGGGCATCCTAGCCGGAGCCTGTTCCTGTTTCGTTTCGGCATCGCCTAAGATGATAGCATTGGGCAGGGAGGCCTCGGTGGCGGCTGGGGACGGCGTAACGCCCAACGCTTGGGGGCGGTGTTCCGAGCGTTTGAACGAACGCGACTGAGGCCGGAGATGCCTCTGCGGCGCAGCATTGTCCGCCGGCATCATGGCGCTGGGCAGAGGAAGCACGCCTAAACCGTTAGGACCGGTTGCGGGGCTGGGTCGCCCCTCCGCTGCCTGAAGCGCAGGCGGCGACACAGGAATGCCAAAATTTTCCCGGAGTTTGGCGAGTTCCTCCGGGGATTTTTTACGCAACGGGAGTGGGTTCATGGCGATTCATTCGCGATGACGCGAATCTGATCCAGCCCGTCGGCTTTTTCCAGGCACACCAACACATGATCGGGGCGCTGGGTACTAAGGGTGATGCCAGTGTAATCGGGCTGAATGGGCAATTCGCGGTGGCCGCGATCGACGAGGACGGCGAGTTCCACTTTGGCGGGGCGGCCGTAGTCGGAGAGCGCGTCGAGGGCGGCACGGATGGTGCGACCGGTAAACAGCACGTCGTCCACCAGGATCACATGAGCCCCTTCGATCGGGAACGGGATATCCGACTCCAGCAGCTTGGGATTTTCGTGAAGTCGCTCGAAATCGTCGCGATAGAGGGAAATATCAAGACTGCCGAAGCTCAGTTCGCGGTCATCTTCGGCAAGCCGGGTGAGCACGCGCTCGGCCACCTCATCGCCGCGGCGGCGGATACCGATGAGGGCAATGGGAGCGCCGGCGGTTTGGGCTCGAATGGCCTCGGCCAAGCGGTCCACGGCGGCGGCAATATCTTCTGCGCTGAGAGTCATGGGCATGGTACGGGACGTTAGGTGAAATGCAGGAGACCGATATCGTGGCGACGTTGGAGTCCTGCAAAGTGAATGCGCCCGGCGGCGGCGTGAGCTTGCTCGACGGCAGCCGCGCGGGTGGCAGCACCGGCCACCACCGCCAGCACTCGACCGCCATTGGTTTCCCATTGGCCGGCAGGGGTCTGGCGGGTGCCGGAATGATAGATGCGGGCGTTGCCGCAGGTGTCCAGGCCGGCGATCAGGTCGCCACTGCGGGACGATTCTGGATAGCCAGCGGAGGCTAGGATGACGCACACGCTCCAGCCCTCATCGAAGGTCAACAACTCGGGGCGCAATTGCCCCTGAGCCCCGGCCAGACAGAAGCCGGCCAAATCCCCCTGCACCAGTGGCATGACCGCCTGGCATTCCGGGTCGCCGAAGCGGCAATTGTATTCGATGACCTGCGGGCCGCTGGGCGTGAGCATGATGCCGAAATAGAGGAACCCCCGGTATGGCAGGTTTTCGCGGCGCAAGCCGACGACCGTGGGCCGGACGATTTGAGTTTCGATTTGGGCGAGGATTTCCGGGGCGATGAGTTGCCGACTGGCTACCGCGCCCATGCCGCCGGTGTTTGGGCCGCAGTCGCCCTCGCCGATACGCTTGTAATCGCGGGCCGGCGTGAAAATGAGGTACGAGTCATCCACGACGGCGGCAAACACCGAAACTTCCGGTCCGGTGAGGCATTGCTCGACGAGCACCCGGCCGTCGCCAAAGCGCCGCTGGGTGAACACTTCGTCAAGGAACTCGCCGGCACTCGCCGCATCCGGGCACACCGCGACCCCCTTACCGGCGGCTAATCCATCGAATTTGAGAACCGTAGGATATGCGTCGTCGATGGCGGCCAAGGCCTCAGCCAAGGTGGCGCAGGCGGTGGCGCGGGCGGTCGGAATGGCGTTGCGCAGCAAAAAGTTCTTGGCAAACTCCTTGCTGGCTTCGAGTTGGGCCGACTCCTTGGGCGGCCCCCAGCAGGGGATGCCAGCCTTGCCGCAGAGGTTAGCAAGACCTTCTCCCTTAACGAGATAGCTTTCCTCACCCGCCACACAGAGGTCGATGGCGTGGGTTTGCATCCATGCAACCAGCGATTCGACGCCATCGGCCGCCACCGCTTGCGCCAACTCGGAAATTGCGTCACTGCCGGGGAAGCAAAACAACGTCGGCCGCGCTGGGGATTCTGCCAGTGCCCGTACCAGCGCGTGTTCGCGCCCGCCTTTGCCTACAACCAATATTCTCATCCGCAGCGGTTATTGCGGAATTTCGCCGCCAATTCAACCCCCAATCACGCGAATCTCACACAGCGTGGCTGCTGCGTCTCGCGGCAGGCCGTGCCTGCGTGCCTCTGGCCGCAGTGCCCATGCAATGTGAATCAGAGCGTACGCCTGGCTCTGCCACTTCTCGCTGCCTAGAGATCTCACGGGTTCGCTTCAACAGGAAAACAATGACAACCATCGCCGCGATGACTAACAGGTTAGTCCACCTCATGGCCAAAGGCTTACCCCCCTCCCCTGCTGCGGCAAGACCTTTCCTCAGCTAGACTTACCTTTGAGGAAAGGTGAAAACAGATCAATGGGCACCGGCAGGAACGTGGTTGTGTTGTGCTCGCTGGCAATCTCGCGCATCGTTTGTAGGAAGCGCAGTTGCAGCGCGATGGGCTCCTTGCTGATCATCGCGGCGGCTTGCACCATTTTCTCGGCCGCTTGAAACTCGCCTTCAGCATTGACGATTTTGGCCCTCCGCTCGCGTTCCGCCTCGGCCTGCTTGGCCATCGCCCGCTTCATGCTATCGGGCAAGGCCACGTCCTTGATCTCAACCGCGGTCACCTTAATGCCCCACGGCTCGGTCTGGCGATCGATGATCTCCTGCAACTGCAGGTTGATCGACTCGCGCTGCGCCAGCAAGTCATCCAGTGGAGCCTGGCCCAGCACACTGCGCAAGGTCGTCTGCGCAATGAGCGAGGTGGCTTTCCAAAAATTCTCCACCTTGACCACCGCAGCGACCGGGTCCACAACCCGGAAATACACCACCGCATCGACGGTGGCCGGCACGTTGTCGCGCGTCATGACCTCCTGCCGGGCGACGTCAATCGTGACCACCCGCAAGTCCATTTTGACCATGCGATCGACTACCGGAATGAGGAAAATAATCCCGGGCCCCTTTGCATCGAGCACTTTCCCTAGGCGAAAAATCACCCCGCGCTCGTATTCGCGGAGGATTCGCACGGCTTGCGGCAGAATGATACCTGCCAGAATGATGAGTGGCACCAGCCACGTGGTGGCGGTGATGAGTTTGGCGATGAGTTCTTCCATGGCTTTTTGTAGTTAGATGCGTTTAGATTCGGGGTGCCGGTTTGGCCTTCACTTGTAAGGTCAGGCCCTTGACCGCGACAATTTCCACCGGCGCTCCGGCTGCGATAGGCGCGTCGCTGCGAGCGTTCCAGGTCTCGCCCTCGACAAAAACCCTGCCGCCACTCGCATCAATCGCTGCCAAGGCGGGAATGATTTTACCTAACAATATTTCACGGCCCGCTCGCACCGGCCGCGCCTGTGCCCGCAACCCGGCACCCACGACAAAGGTGAAAAAAGCGCTGGTGAGCAGGGTGGCGGGAATGATGTAGGCCAGCGACAGCCGATACACGGGGTCAGCGCGGTCAAAGAGCATGAGCGAGCCAAGAAAGAACGCGATGGTGCCGCCCAAGGTGAGCACTCCGTGGGTTGGCGCGAAGATGTCCACTACAAACAACAACACCGCCAAGCCAATAAGCGCCAAACCTGCCACATTCACCGGCAGGACCGTCGCCATGTACAGCAGCAGCAACAGGGCGATGGCCCCAGCCACTCCCGGCAGGATGGCCCCGGGGTTGCTCAACTCGCCGATGATGCCATAAATGGCCACCAGCATCAGGATCATCATTAATTCCGGGCGCGAGAGGCCCTGCAAAATCTGCTCGCGCAGGGTCATCGGGATATCCGTCACGACCGCCCCGGCCGTCCCCAGTGCCTGCCCCCGCAGCTCGCGTACATCCATCTGGCGCAGCAAATCGGCCAGATCCGTCGCGACAAGGTCAATGACCTTGCCATGCAGTGCCTGGCTGGCGGTCAGCGACTCGCTCTTGACCACCGAGGCCACCGCCCACTCGACGTTGCGGCCGCGCTTTTCGGCAATCGAGGCGATATAGCTGCTCGCAAAATTCTCCATCTTTTCCTTCATTACGTCGCTGGTCGCCTGCTCACCGCCGGGCCCTATCGCTACTGGATGCGCCGCCCCGATGCTAGTGCCGGGAGCCATGGCCGCAACCTCAGCCGCGAGCGTGATGAAACAACCCGCGCTGCCGGCCCAAGCCCCGTCGGGCGCCACGTACACCACCGTCGGCACCTTGGCGGCGTAAAACTTCTGAACAATCTCCTTGGTGGCATCCAGCGAACCGCCGGGAGTGTCCAATTCAATGATCAGACAACGGTCCTGACGTGCGGCGGACAGCTCAAGCGCCCGCCCAAGGTAGCTCGCTGTGGCCGGCCCGATCGCGCCCTGGATGCGCACTCTCCCGACTGTTGCTCCCTGCAGGTTCATTGCCGACCCGCAAGCCAATCCCGCTAACAAGATGAAAATCCACCGTTTCATAGCATTTTGCACAATCCGCGGAATAGCGGATTCGCCGCTTGAATGCAATCACTAATCGCGAGATTGAAAATGGCAGCTACCCCTGAGACTGGTGGTACTACTATTTATCTGTCACCATGTAACCCCTGCGTCAGAGGTGGGGGGGGGCGTGAGCCAAGCTGGATTACGAATACGCCCCAGCGTCTGCCAATTGTGCAGGTTGCAGGCCACTTTCCCCATGGGGTTTTCCGCGCTTGAGTTTCGCCTCGGGCATGCTTCACTCGGCGGGTCGGGGTTTTTACCCTCCGGCCAATCCGCACCGCACGAACCATGGGAAGAGCCTTTGAATGCCGCCGCCGAGCCAAGGAATCACGTTGGGCCACCATGTCCAAGGTGTTTCCCAAGCTCGCCAAGTCGATCACCCTTGCCGCCAAAAACGGCGGACCGGATCCCGAAAGCAACGCGCCGCTGCGGGTAGCGATCAACAACGCCAAGGCCCAGAACCTGTCGCGCGAAAATATCGAGGCGGCCATCAAGCGTGCCGCCGGTAAGGACGCTGCGGACATTTCAGAAGTTTCCTACGAAGGCAAAGGCCCCCACGGGTCATTGTTTTTCATCGAATGCGCCAGCGACAACACCAACCGTTCGGTGACGAATATGAAGACCATTTTCAACAAGAACAACGGCCAACTGGTCAACTCCGGCTCGCTGGATTTCATGTTCTCGCGCAAAACCATCATCGAGTTTCCCGTTACCGAAGGCCTTAACCTCGAGGAAATGGAACTCGAACTCATCGACGCCGGGCTCGAGGAACTGCTCGTTGAGGACGGCATCGTGTCCCTCATCGGCGAATACAGCGCCTTCGCCAGCCTCTGCCAAGCCGTCGAGCAACTGGGCATCGCCACCCCCAAGGCCAGCCTCCAGCGCCTGCCCAGCCAGCCCATTGAGCTGAGCGAAGAGCAAATGCTCGACGTGGAGAAAATCCTCGACCGCATTGAGGATGATGACGACGTGCAGGCAGTGTTTACCAACATCGCCTGAGCGGCGGCGGGCGCCTTGCTCACTTTTTTTCAAATCCGTGACGGATTAGCTTGCGTACCCGCTCAGCATCCCCGAGTCTGCCGCCCCGCACGGGGCGTAGCTCAGCCTGGTAGAGCGCCTGCTTTGGGAGCAGGAAGTCGTCAGTTCGAATCTGGCCGCCCCGACTTTTATAATCAATGGGTTAAGGATTCATTGAGTGGCGATGCTCTCGTGGAGAGAACAGACGGTGAGCCGATCATCCAAGGTGTAGGAACGGGTGCGGGGATAAACCACCCACAGCACGTCCAAGGCCATTTCGGTGATCGCCAAATGCATCAAACGGGTGGCGCGCGGAGCATCGGCCCGCTTGAATTCCACGCCGATGCGACGGCCGGGCATTTCCATCAACAGGTCCAACTCGGAGCCGCTGTGGACCGCGTAGAACCAGGCGTGGTCGGCTTGCTGCGCCTATAAGATTTCTTCGAGCGCGAAGCCATCCCAAGATGCGCCCAGCTTGGGATGGGTCAGCAGTTCGCCGGAGGTATGAATGCCACTGAGGCTGCCGAAGATGGCGGAGGCGCAGAAGTAGATTTTTGACAACTTGACGAGGCGTTTGCCCATACGAAATTTTGCAGTGGCATTGCCGAATTTCGAGTATTTTAAACCGTGGCAATCAGCACAAGGTCTAGGCTCACCCACATGGTGCATGCCATAAAACGTATAACCCATTGGCAACTATGGGATGTGCTTGAGCGGATAGGGAATCGCCCCTCAGCGTTGGGACACGGCAGGCGCATCATGGAGCAGCCCCGCATAGTCGAGGAGGATCGCTTGGGCCTCGCGAAGAATGATATCCTCTGCGGGTGGGCCGGCGGGGCCGGCATCCGCATCGGCGTCCGGCTCAATGAGTGCTGGCTTGGGTTTGACCGGCTCCCCGGGGCCGGGATGCGCCATGCCCTTGAGTGTGACTTGATAGGCGGGGGGCGGTGTGCCGGCGCGAGCGAGGCGGGCTTTTTTTGCGGTGGCCTGCCGGGCCTTGAGCTCGGCCTTTTCCCGCTGGCGCCGGTCCTCATTGAGCGAGACGGATTTATCAGATTGCAGCTGGCGGAAACGCTCAATGTCGGCATTCAAATCGGCAAAGTCAGCGTCCGTGGCGAGGCGCTGCGCCGAGTGACTGCGCAAGCTCGCGAGACTCGACTGCACGCGATCGGATGGGGTGAAAGGGGCCGCCGGCAGGGTGTCCCATGGCAATGGATTGAGCAAATCCGACTCGCCGATTTCCGGCACATCGGTGAGGGAGGGGATGACGATATCGGCCTTGACGCCTTCGAGTTGGGTGGACTTGCCGCTGGGACGATAAAACTTGCTGATGGTTACTTTCAAAGCGCCGGGGTCGGAGTCTGGGGCCAGCCCTTCCTGTTGCATCACCCTGGCGAGCGGGACAATGGTTTGCACAGTGCCTTTGCCAAAGGTGGCGGCATCGCCGACGATGAGCGCACGGCCATAATCCTGCAAGGCCCCCGCCACAATCTCCGAGGCCGATGCGCTCAAGCGGCTGGTTAGAACCAGCAGCGGCCCGTCGTAGGCGACCTTGTCGTCGCTGTCACTTCCGAGTTCGACGTGGCCTTCGAGGTTGCGCGTTTGCACCACCGGGCCGGAAGGGATGAATAATCCCGTTAGATCGATGGCTTCCCTGAGTGAGCCGCCGCCGTTGCGCCGCAGGTCGAGAATAATGCCAGTGACGTCCTGCTCCTTTAATTTCGTTAGAAGACTGGCAACATCAGCGGAGCAGGAAGTGGCGGGAGCGGTGGCGGTGGCCTCGCCGGAGTAGAAGCTGGGCAAATCGATCACGCCGATGCGCTGGGTGGTATTGGCGGCGGCGGGCAAGTCGATGATTTGAGCCTTGGCTTGTTGGTCTTCGAGTTTAATTTCCTCGCGCACCAGGGAGAGGGTCTTGCGGAGGCTATCATCGCTGGCATTGGCGGGGATGAGGTTGAGGAAAACCGGGGTATCCTTGGGGCCGCGGATGAGTTCGACGGCTTGGGCCAGTGGCAGATCGACCAGATCGGTGAACTCGTCGCCTTCTTTCTGAGCCACCCCGACGATGCGGTCGCCGATTTTGAGCTGGCCGCTGCGTGCGGCGGGCCCACCGGGTATCAACTCCATGATCTTGCAGTAGCCATCGAGCGAACGCAGCGACGCGCCGATGCCGATGAGGGAGAGCTTCATGGCGGTTTCAAAGCTCTTGAGTTGTTTGGGTCCCATGTAATCTGAGTGTGGATCGTAGACTTGAGCGAGAGCCTCCAGATAGATTTCTAGCACCGCCTTGTCATCCATCCTGTGCATCGTTTCGGCGCTGCGGACCGCGCGGTGGCGCAGGGTTTTAACGATCGTTGGCGCTTGTTTGCCGGCGAGTTTTTCCTGCAGATAATCATAGCGCAATTGCAGGCGCCAGAGGGCTTGCGCGGCAACCAAGTCGGCCGGGCGAGCCGCCTCCTTGCGATCAAAGTGGAATGTCTCGTCGGCCGAAAAATCAAATGACCCATCGTCTAGCAACCCGGTGATGAAGGCGACGCGTTGATCGAGCCGTTCGAGGAAGCGTTGAAAAACCACGTGAGCAAGGCTGGAGTCGCCGTGGGCACGGGTGGCATCGGCCAGTGCCGGGAGCTGCCGCGTGAAACCCTCGATATCCCCTGGCACAAAGAGCATGTGGGCAGCGTCGAGCGTATCGAGGTAACGGTCGAGAAACTTGCCCGCCAACTTGGCGTTGAGTTGTTGATGGGCAAATTGTGAGCTTTCCAATATCTTGGTGGTCAGCATGGTCACCGCTGCATCGGTCGCCGCAGCACTCAGCGGCCCATGGGCGGCAGGATCCAACGCAGCGGCGGTGGCGAGCAGGCTAGCGCTGATGACAAAAACCGGTCGCAGTAAGGTGAGCTGAGGATGCATGAGGGGAGAAACGCGGGCGATGCGCCCCTGAGCCAGAGCTCTCCGCAGGTAGGGAAAGTCTCCGGCCAGAAATCACTCCCGGCGATGTAGAACGATCCACAAGCGCCGCGCTGTCTGGAATTTTTACTTTCCTTAGGGCTTGGCCTTGCTCCCGCTGAAAAAACCCTTGATCCGATTGAACAGGGCCGCAACGGCCGCCACCATCACCACCCCAAATTTTTTCAGAAAGAGCAGGATGAAACCGAACTTCTTGGCAAAGAGCGCGATGAATCCAAGTTTGGCCGCCACTTTCAAGCCAACCGCACCGAAAATGAGACCCGCCAGGCCGTAGGTCGCCACCTTGTCGCCCTTTTTCTCGTCGAAATCCGCGTAACGGTGGCCGGCATTGAACTCGACCATGGCGAGCACCTGCGGCGTGGCAGCTTCGATTTCCTGCATTTGGTCGAGCCCGCCGAGCACATTGAGCACGAGGTAGCCGCGACGTCCGAGAATGCGCACATAGTAGTTGACCGAATGGCGATCGCTGCCGAGCGCCTTGATATCGAGCGCCCAGGTGAGTTTTTTGGCGGCCTTGTCGTAGCGCGGTGGCATGGCCCAGCCGACGATTTCGAGTTCCGTGTAGCCCTGCTGCTTGCGTGACTCGTTAGCCTCCTGCTGGCCAGCTTGGATATCCTTGAGCATCTTGGCGGCATCTAACTTGTCGGCTTCCCCATCCTTCACATAGCCTTCGTTCTCGAAACCTTCGACGATGACGGCCCAAACGCTCTCGGCCTGCGGATTCTCCGGCGGGAAGAGCATGCCGAGTGTTGGATGCTTCGGATTGCCCCAGAGGTCGGTGAGCACCTTGCCCGCATCCGTGCTATTCAGATAGCGAAAACCACTCTGGAGTTTGATCGTGGCCACGTCCTCGTCGAGCGCGATCGCGCCTTCAGTGCGCCACTTTAGGCTCTCAAGGATCTGCTGCCGTTCCTCATCGGTTTTGGGCGCGGCTAAGCTGGCGGCGGCGAGACCAAGCCACACAACAACGAGCATCAGGAGGGGCGATTGCATGGGAATGGCGGTATGGAATGGCTCGCTGCGTATGGCAAATGGAGCAGTCACTAGAAAATCCGGCGGCTCCGACAAAAAAATTAGCGCATTCCGGCAGCTAACATCCAGCCATAAATGCGCGGGCTGGAAGGATGTTGACAAGTGATCATTGCCGCCGATAGTTCGCGGATATGAAAGCTCTCACGCTGCTCGCCACACTGATGTTGGGTCAACTCGTCGGCGTTCGCGCGGACTCCATTTACGCGGTCAAACTCAAGGACATTGATGGCAAGGACAGCAGTCTGGCAGCCTACAAAGGGCAGGTGCTGCTCATCGTCAACGTCGCCTCCAAGTGCGGATTTACCAAGCAATACACCGGCTTGGAAGCCATCTATCAAAAATACAAGAGCCAGGGCATGGTGGTGGTGGGAATGCCCTGCAATCAATTTGGCGGGCAGGAACCTGGCAGCTCCGATGAAATCAAACTCTTCTGCTCGAGCCAGTACAACGTCACCTTCCCGCTCTTCGACAAGCTCGAGGTCAATGGCGACAAGCGTCATGCGCTCTACAACTTGCTCGCAGGCAAGGACTCGCCGGTGGCCGGCGACATCAAGTGGAACTTCACCAAATTCCTCGTCGCCAAGGACGGCAAAATCCTCAAGCGCTTCGAGTCGGCCGTCGCGCCAGAATCGCCCGAGCTAACGACCGCCATCGAGGCGGCGCTGGCGGCCAAATGAAGCTAACATCACGCGGTTGCCTCATTCCACTATCCTAAAAAGGCTAATGGAATGGGTTGCAGAGAGTTCAGCTTATGCATGTGGGGCTCAGGCCAGTTGTGGCGTGGCCCCCTGGCGGGCGAGCCATTCCTGATAGATCATGGGGGAGATTTCGGATGGTTTGATTTCGCTGCGCCCGCCCCAGAATACGTTGGTGTAGGCGACTGGAATGCCGACCGCGGCCAGGTGCGCATCGATGGCCGCCTTGTGGGCCAGCAGCAGTGCCTTGTCGCTGCCATGGGCCACACCCATGATATTGACGTGATGGAATTCCGGGCCAGTTTCCCGCCAATAGGCGTGAGTCATGATGTGATGGCGGCCGACTTCGCGGCCGGCCTCCAGCTCGCGGCCCGGTGGCACCGCCCAATGGAACAACGCGTTGAAGCGGGTGACCCGTTCACCGTTAGACGCGGGCTTGACGTGTTCGAGGAAGGTGGAAAAGCGGCCGATGATTTTCCGCCGGTTGAAGTCTGCACCACTGGCGACGAACTCGTCGAGCGTCACGCCGGCTTCGCGAGCGCGGGCAGCCCACAGGTCCGGTGTGAGTTCCTCAGGGCGGAACTCGCGTTTGAGCGCAGTGAGCACCCGCCATTCTGCGGCAGTGAGTGTGGTGACGCCGACATCGGTGACATCAGCTAGCACTTCGGCACGGCTCCCCGGCTCCAACTGCTGGCGGCGGATGTGGCCGACGCCCAGAGCAAAGAGTTTCTTGGCCGGCAGCAGCAGGAAATGCTCGGCACCGGTCTGCTTGGCTAACAATTCACAATGACCTGCCAGTGAATAGCCGGCCGGCACTTTCACCGTGGTCCAGAGTTGATAGCGCGTCGGACCCGCGTCACTGCTGCGCACGACGACGTGGCCGGAGAACGGATCCTGCTGGAACATCCAATCAAAGGCGTGATTGAGCTTGCCCTCGGGCACCTGCCAGGCGACCAACGCGCCCTGGGCCAGGTTGGTGGCCAGCAGGGTCTGGCGCACCCGGCGGATCGTGCCGGCCTCAAGCATGGCCCGGATACGCTCGATGACCAGATCCGGGTCGAGACCGGTTTGTTGGGCGATGGCGCCGAACGGGTCGGGCTGAAAACCTTGGAGGCGATCCTCGGAAACGGCTAGAATGCGGGCATTGAGCGGGTCGTTGAACGTGACGGGGACAGGCATTCGTGAGGGTAGCAGCTAACTGCGAATTGACAAGTCTACGAATATCCGATACTACGAAGAAGTTCTTTCCACCTGCTAACACCATGAATTATCGGCAACTCAAAGGCACTCAGCACTCCATCTCAGAAGTCGGCTTCGGCGTCTGGACCATCGGCACGACCATGTGGGGCGTGGCCGGCGACGATTACACCACGGGCATCGGCCTGCTGCAGCGGGCGCTCGAACTGGGGATCAACTTTTTTGATACGGCCGACGTCTATGGCGACGGCAAGGGCGAGACCCTGCTGGCGCAAGCCTTCGCCGGCCGCCGCGACGAAATCGTCATTGCCACCAAGTTCGGCTACGATTTCTATCAACACCCCGGGGTGCAGCCCGGCCAGCGCGAACGGCCGCACAACTGGACGCCCGCCTACATCCGCAGCGCCTGCGAGCGCAGCTTGCAACGGCTACAAACCGACCGCATCGATCTCTTTCAACTGCACAACCCACGGCTCGACGCCATCCGCAACGACGAGCTGTTTGAGACGCTCGACGCCTTGCGCGACGAGGGGAAAATCCTGAGTTACGGCACGGCACTCGGGCCAGCACTGGATGCCCGCCAAACCGACGAGGGCATCGCCTCGATTAACGAACGCGCGGCATCCCCGCAAATCATCTACAACCTGCTGGAACAAATTCTCGGCGCGGCCATCCTGCCGGTCGCCCGCGCGCACGGCGAGGTCAACGTGTTTGTCCGCGTGCCGCATTGCAGCGGCCTGCTCGAGGGCAGCTTCAACGAATCCACCACCTTCGGCCCCAATGACCACCGCAGCTTCCGTCTAACCAGCGATGCCCGGCGCAACGCGTGGTTGCTAGACGGCTTGCAAAAAGTCAAGCAGCTGGCCTTTTTAACTGATGACGGCCGACGCACGCTAGGCCAAGCAGCGCTGCAGTTCATTCTGGCCGATGCGGCCATTGGCTCGGTGCTGCCTAACATTTACAACGCAGCCCAGTTGGAGGAATTCGCCGCCACCTCGGACTGCAGCCCGTTGAGCCAGGACGAACTCGCCGCCATCGCCATCTTGTATGCCGATGACTTCGGCTTGGCATCCCGGCCGCCGGAACCCGCCACGGCCGGCTAATTTTCAGTTAGCAAGCTGTGCCAGCATTGGCTAGCGGCGGTCTGTGACAGCCGCTAGCCAATGAGCATAGCGCATCTCTTACGCGGCGGCGGTCATAGACGCGCCGCTACAACGCAACAGATATACTTGCGCGGCCCCTTACTTCTTGCGCTGGCCTTCGGCGCATTGGCGCAACGCCTGGCGGAGTGGGGCATACTCCGCCTTAGTGGCTGCGCACAGCGGTTGGCGAGGCGTGCCGACGTCGCGGCCGAGGATGGCACAGGCGGCCTTGACCCATTGGGTGTACTTGCCGCCGCCTTCCATCATTTCGAGGGTGGGCAGCATCTCGAAGAACAATTTGCGCGCAGCCACATAATCCTTCTTCACGACGCTCAACTCATAGAGCTTGGCGTGCGAGGCGGGCAGCACGTTGGCCACGCCACCGACCCAACCCGCGGCTCCGATCATGAAACTCTCCAGCGCGATGGTGTCGCAACCGCAGAATACGCTCAAGCGGTCACCGCACAAGCGCATCAGGGTGGTCATGCGGGCCATTTCACCGCTGCTTTCCTTGACGTAGCGGATGTTCTCCAATGCGCTTAGGCTAGCAATAAACTCCGGGCTCATGTCCACCCCGGTGCGGCCCGGATAATTGTAGAGCATGATCGGGATGTTGATGGCGTCGTTGACGCTGCGGAAATGTTGGAATAACTCGTCGGGAGTGGGCAACGAATAGTAAGGCGCGGCGAGCAGCACGCCGGCACAGCCGAGTTGTTCGGCCTGACGTGCAAAGGCCACCACCTCGCGGGTGGATGCCGCATTGGCACCGGCCACCACCGGCACCCGCCCAGCGGCGGCAGCCAGCGTGGTTTCCACCACCTGTTGCCGCTCCTGCGGGGTCAGCGCGTAGAACTCGCCGGTGCTGCCCAGCGGGATGAGGCCGTGAATTCCCTGGCTGATCTGATGCTCTACGAAGCGCTCGAGTTTAGCTAGGTGGACATCCCCGTTCGGCTTCATCGGCGTTACGAGGGCGGTGAATACCCCGCGGAACCGGGTCGTTTTAGATTTCATGGCAATTGCAAATATAATGTTAGATAAATAGCTTTCGATGCATGCTTGATAGGCTGGCTCAGCCTAACTGCATCCACACGGTCTTGAGCTCGGTGTACTGCTCGTGGGCGTAGGACGACTTGTCGCGGCCGAAGAAGCCGGACTCCTTGAAGCCGCCGAAGGGAGTGGTGTGATCGCCCTCAGAGAAGGTGTTAACCGACACCACGCCGGCGCGGATGGCGCGGGCGAAGCGATGAGCCTTGGTTAGATCGCTGGTATACAGGGAGGCGGCGAGGCCGTAGTTGGTATCGTTGGCCACGGCGATGGCTTCCTCGTCGCTGTCTACCGGGATGACGGCTAGCACGGGGCCGAAGATTTCTTCCTTGGCAATGGTCATTGCGTTGGTCACTTCGTCGAAAATTGTGAGTTCGACAAAGTTGCCGCCGGTTTTCTTGAGCACTTGTTTGCCGCCGAGCACCAACTGGCCGCCTTCGGCTTGGGCGATTTTGATGTAATTGAGCACCGTCTTCATGTGGCTCGGTTCGATGAGCGGACCGACCCGGGTGTTAGGATCGAGCGGATCACCAATCGGCCAAGCCTTGGTTTGCTCGATGATCTTGGCGACCAAGGCGTCCTTGATGCTGCGGTGAACGATGAGGCGTGAGCCGCTGCTGCAGTTTTCGCCCATATTCCAGAACGCGGAGTTGACCGCGTGGGGAGCGACCAAATCGATATCGGCATCGGCGAGCACCACCTGTGGGTTTTTGCCACCCAATTCGAGGATGATGCGTTTGAGGTTAGACTCTGACGAGTAGCGCAACAGATCGCGACCGACGCTGGTGGAGCCGGTGAAGGCGACCATGTCCACATCCATGTGGCGGCTGAGGGCTGGGCCTAACACCGAGCCAGCACCTGGCACCACATTGAGCACCCCGTCGGGCAGGCCGGCAGCGGAGGCCAACTCGGCGATGCGCAAGGCACTCAGCGACGTTTGCTTGGCGGGCTTGATCACTAGGCTGTTGCCAGCGGCGAGGGCGGGGCCGATTTTCCACGCGAGCATTTGCGCAGGGAAATTCCACGGCAGGATCATGCCGACGACGCCGATAGGTTCGCGCACGATCATCGACACGATATCCGGCCCGCTGGGCGAGACGCGTTCGTGGAGTTTATCGACGAGTTCTGCGTGCCAGTGAATGCATTGAATCGAATCGGGAATGTCGATATTGACGCAATCGTAAATCGGCTTACCGGCGTCGAGCGAGTCGAGCAGGGCGATCTCCATCGCGTTGGCTTCCAGCAGTCCGACGAATTTGAGCAGCACCGCCTTGCGTTCGGCAGCGCTCTGGCGCGACCAGCGGCCATCCGCAAACGCCTTGCGGGCGACGGCCACCGCACGGTTGATATCGCTCGCATCGCAAGCTGCGATGGTGGTGATTGGCTTGCCATTGGCGGGATTGATCGAGGCGTAGGTCTTGCCGGAAGCCGATGGGCAGAACTTGCCGTCGATGAACGCCTGGGTGCGGAACTGGATTTTGGCCAGCGCGGCTTGAATGCCTTTGGGCTTGAGGGTGAAGTTCATGGCGAGTGTTTCGTTAGTTTGGGTACTGGGATGGTGAACGGCGACGAAAGCCGGACGATGGCACGTTTCGGCAGGCTTTCAAGCCCGTATTCGCATCCATTCTGGTCGCTAGGGGTCACCACACCTTCACCCATTGTTGGACCGGCGTTGCTGTGCTGCTTGGACGCGGGCGCTTGCGGGCCATCCATAGGCGGCCCTCTGGCCCAATTTGCGCCATCCTCAAGGCGGAGGGCTTTGCGCGTTTTTTTGGCAGGCCGGTGTTTCTGGTGGCCCAGACGCTGATCGTTGGCGTGTGGATCACTCTCAACACAATGAGCGTTTTCAATTTCGACATCTATCCACTCCTCGGCTCAGCCTAATGGGCAAACCCTCAAATCAGGTGATTTTGGGCTTTTCTGGAGCGTCGAGGACAGCTTTACTGCCGAGGCAACGGGCGCGGACCCGGCTATTCCCCTTCCCCCACCCATTTTCCATGCAGCAAGATGATACGATCCTGGTCACTGGAGCCGCCGGCCTGATAGGCAGCGCGCTGGTGTGGGAGCTCAACCGCCGGGGCTGCCACAACATCATCCTCACCGACCGCCTCGGCAGCGACGAGCGCTGGCGCAACCTGGTGCCGCTGCGCTACGCCGACTATCTGGACGCCGACCAACTCTGGGACCAACTCGACACCCCGGCGCTCGCCGCAGTGCGCTGGGTGTTCCACCTCGGTGCCTGCTCGGCGACCACCGAAAAGGACTCCGGCTTTCTGATGGAAAACAATTTCCGCTACACCCGGCGCCTCGCCGAGTGGGCACTGGCCGGCAAACGGCGCTTTGTGTACGCCTCGTCGGCCGCCACCTACGGCAACGGCGAGGCGGGCATGGACGACGGCGAGGAGCAACTTCACGGCTATCGCCCGCTCAACATGTATGGTTACTCGAAGCACCTGTTCGATCTGCACGCGCAACAACGCGGCTGGTTCGATCGGATCATCGGGCTGAAGTACTTTAACATCTTCGGGCCTAACGAGGATCACAAGGGCGACATGCGCAGCGTCGTGCACAAGGCGTGCGGGCAGATTCGCCAGACCGGGGCGGTGAGCTTGTTCCGGAGTTATCATCCGGAGTTTCGTGATGGCGAGCAGCAGCGGGATTTCCTCTACGTCAAGGACGCGGTGGCGATGACCTTGCATCTGGCAACCACCCCGCAGGCCGCCGGCATCTATAACATCGGCTCCGGCAACGCCGCCACCTGGATTGAATTGGTCACACCGATCTTTGCCGCGCTGAACCTCCCGCCTAACATTGAGTTTATCGACATGCCAGACGTGCTGCGCGGCAAATACCAATACCATACCTGCGCCAACACCCGCCGCTTGCGCGACTCGGGCTGGAATGGTCCCTCCCACTCGCTCGCCGCAGCCGTGCGGGATTATGTAACAAACTATCTGTTGCCCGACCGCCGCCTCGGCGACCTTCAAGAATTCTGACCTCATGACTCCCCCTTCATTTGAAACTTCACTAACTGAATTGCGGGACGTGCTCGACGCGTGTCGCACCCTGGCAGTGGCCGTCGAGGCCGCCGGGCAGGCCATCATTGCGAGCATTCAAAGAGGCGGCAAGCTGCTCAGCTGCGGCAATGGCGGCAGTGCGGCCGACGCCCTGCACCTTGCCGAGGAACTCGTCGGACGCTATCGCATCGAGCGGCGAGCGCTGCCCGGTTTGTGCCTCAACGCCGACCCCACGGCCATCACCTGCATCTGCAATGACTATGGCTACGAGCAAGTGTTTGCCCGCGGTGTGCAAGCACTCGGACGCCGCGGCGACGTGCTCGTCGGCTTCACCACCAGCGGCAACAGCGCCAACGTCATCGCCGCTTTCCATGCCGCCGCCAAGCTCGGAGTGACCACCATCCTGCTAGCCGGCCGCGATGGCGGTCAGGCCCGCGGCCTGTGCCAGCACGAAATCATCGTTCCATCTAACAACACTGCGCGGATTCAGGAAATCCATACCCTCGTCCTCCACCAATGGCTCGAAGCTATCGACGCCACGCCCTGGCCCGAGATGATGCCATGAGTCGATTTTCATTCGCTAACGGCGGTCACAGACCGCAGCTACAAAACATCGACGGTCACAGACCGCCGCTACAACGCACACCGCCACGGGCATGAACACCCCCGCCATCCTCGAAGCCATCCGCAACGTCCGCATCCTGGTGATCGGCGACGTGATGTTGGACCATTACATCTGGGGCGACGTCAACCGCATCTCACCGGAGGCACCGGTGCCGGTGTTGCATGTGATGCGCGAAAGCCACAGTGCCGGGGGGCGGCCAACGTCGCCCTCAACGTCGCAGCGCTGGGCGGCCAGGCCTCGCTGATAGGCATGTTCGGGGAGGATGAGGCGGGCAGGCACCTCACCCGCATGCTGGGTGAGGCGGCCATCGACATCAGCCGCTGCGTCATCGATCCAGCGGTAGCGAGCATCGTCAAGACCCGCGTGGTAGCCCGCACCCAACAACTCTGCCGGATCGACCGCGAGGCCGCACGCCACGCCTACGCGCTGGATGCCGCCGCGGGTATCGGCAAATTATTAGAAGCGGCGGTGGCCGCTGCCGATGCGGTCATCATTTCCGATTACGCCAAAGGGGTGGTCACCCAACCTCTGATAGATCAACTCCTCAGCTTGGCCTCAGCACGCGGCACGCTCGTCGCCGTGGATCCCAAACCCGCACGCCACCTCAATCTGCGCGGTGCCGGCCTGCTCACGCCCAACCGCCACGAAGCGCTCGAACTCGCCGGACTGCCGGAGCCGGGACCGGGCGAAATTTATCCGTTAGCCGATGTCTGCCGGCGGATTCATGCCGCGTTTGCGCCCAAATGGTTAGTCATCACGCTGGGTGCCGACGGCATGGCGGTGAGCCGCGATGGCGAGGTGGCCCATCAGTTAGCCACCGAGGCCCGGGAGATATTTGACGTGTGCGGTGCCGGCGACACGGTGATAGCCAGCCTTACCGCAGCACTGGCCAGCGGTGCCGATGCGGTGGAAGCGGCCAGCCTCGCGAATCTAGCAGCGGGCGTGGTGGTCGCCAAAATGGGCACGGCCACCGCCACCGCACAGGAAATTCTCCACGCGCGGCAGACGGATCGTTAGGCATTAGTGGCGGGCGGGCGGATATAGCGCCGGAATGTCACTTGTGCGAGATAAGGAGCCACCCCATTCCTGGGGTGATTGCGGAAGCGCAGTCCATGAAGGAGCGCTGCGGGCTCTCTACAGGGGCGAGCCTTCCGCCCGACGACACTAACGTCGTCGCTCCCTAACGGGCCATACCGGAGTCAAGCGAGTCGGTGTGGCTGGTGGCGGCGGGCGGGTCGATCCATTTGCCGTGCTCGCGGATGAGGTCGGTTAGATGAGTGACGGCTTCGCTTTCCGGGATATTGAATTGGACTGGGGTTTTGCCGACATAGAGGTTGATTTTTCCCGGAGCGCCGCCGACGTAGCCGAAATCCGCGTCGGCCATTTCGCCGGGGCCGTTGACGATGCAGCCCATCACGGCGATGCGCACGCCCTTGAGGTGACCGGTGGCAGCACGGATTTTTTGGGTGGTGTGTTGCAGGTTGAAGAGCGTGCGGCCGCAACTCGGACATGCCACATAGTCGGTTTTAAAGATACGGGTACCGGCGGCTTGCAGGATATTATAGGCGAGGCGCAGGGAACTGCCGGGGGCGGGCTCGCCCCTAACAATAATAGCATCGCCGATGCCGTCGCACAGCAGCGAGCCTAGGTTACAGGCGGCGCTGAGGGTGGTATCTAACTCCGACTCCCCCGCCTCCGCGCCCTCTTGGGTCGGAGCAGGCGACAAGGTATCTTTAAGCAGGATCGGGTGACGCGGGTCGGCGCTGGCCGCGAGCAAGCGGAAGGCGTGGATGACTTCCATGGCAATGCCGTCGGCCACGGTGATGAGTTGGGGCTCTGCGGCAGCATTGAGCTGGGCGATGGCCGCGGTATCACGGGGGTCGAGTGAGCAGACGCCGGATTGTTCGAGGATGACCTCGGGTTTAAATTCGCCCATGGCGGCAATTTTGTGGGCGATGGCGTTCCAGCGGTCCTGGGTGGTGAACACGCGCACCGTGCGCTCGCCGCCGAGCTCATGCCCCATCACGCTGATGACCGAACTCTTGCGGCGCTGGTAGGTTATGGAAGAGTCGCCGCGAGACGCGGCTTCCACGGCCTGCGGCGGGACGCCGCAGCCACCTGCGCTATGGCCGCCGCAGCCACGCACGAGGGCTTGGGCAACGGGGATTTCGTGGATTGAGTCTTCGGTGAGCGAGACGCGGATGGTGTCGCCGATGCCATCGGCGAGAAGTGAGCCGATACCGATGGCGCTTTTGATGCGACCGTCTTCGCCATCGCCGGCTTCAGTGACGCCGAGGTGGATCGGGTAATTCCAGTCCGGGCCCTCGGTGGCAAGGCGGGCGACGAGTAAGCGATAGGCCTCGATCATGACCTTCGGGTTGGACGCCTTCATCGAAAAAATCAACTGGTGGTAGTTATCGTCGCGGGCGATGCGGGCAAATTCAAGCGCGCTCTCGACCATGCCCAGCGGGGTGTCGCCATAGCGGTTCATGATGCGGTCGGAGAGCGACCCGTGATTGGTGCCGATGCGCATGGCACGGCCCAGCTCCTTGCAGCGGCGCACTAGCGGGGCAAACTCGGCGCGGATGCGCTCAAGCTCCTCGGCATATTGCGCATCGTCGTACTCGCGCACCGCAAATTTTTTCTTATCGGAGTAATTTCCCGGGTTGACGCGGACTTTTTCGACCCACTTGGCGGCCTCCATGGCGGCGTCGGGTTTGAAATGGATATCGGCGACGAGGGGCACCTGGCAACCGGCGGCACGGACGTCGTGGGCGATATGGCGGAGGTTGGCGGCGTAGATTTTTGTTTGGGCGGTGATGCGCACGATTTCGCAGCCGACCTCGGCGAGAGCGAGCACCTCGGCGACGCAGGCCGGGGTATCGCGGGTATCGGCGGTGATCATCGATTGCACGCGCAACGGGTGGTCGGCCCCCATGCCCAGATGCCCTACCATCACCTCGCGAGTGGGTCTGCGGGCGTAGCTGAGGAGATCCGGGCAATAGGTCAGGGGCGCGGGCAAGGTCATCTGCAACAATGCATAACCGAAAAACCGCAGTCCGGCAACGCCAACGGCGCATTCTTTCTCTCATGCCGGAACGCTGTTGGCGACATGGTGACAGATAAATAGTAGAGAATTCTATTCATTGAAGGTTTCAGTGATAATCAGTACCTCAGTGGTAAAAAACCGTCGCCAACCATCCCAAAAAATCCCTCACTTGACCCCACATGCTTGGCCGCGAGCTCAGGATTTTTGTTTGACTTGTGCGAGATTCCCGCATATCCCATCCTCTCCCCCTCGGCGGGGTTCTGGTCGAGTCTTGATTTTCGCCGCCTCGCGCGCCATCAATCACCACCCCACAGGCGCTGCCGAGCCAATCAATTTTTTCACAAGTCTTTGCTTTGCAACCATTTTTCATACTCAAAAAACTTTTTGGGAATTTTTTTCCCAATGACATCGGGATCGACCTCGGCACGGCCAATACGCTTATTTACGTTAAAGATCATGGCGTGGTGCTGCGCGAACCGTCGGTGGTGGCAGTCAAGGCCGGCACCAACGAGGTGCTCGCCGTGGGCGACGATGCCAAACGCATGCTGGGCCGCACGCCGGGCAATATCGTAGCCATCCGGCCGCTCAAGGATGGGGTGATCGCGGACTTTGAAGTGACCGAGGCGATGCTGCGCCACTTCATCCGCAAGGTGAATAAGAACCGCCGCTCCAACCCCCGGGTGCTCATTGCAATCCCCTCGGGCATCACCGAAGTGGAGCGCCGCGCGGTGCGCGAAAGCGCCGAACAGGCCGGTGCCCGCGAAGTGTACCTCATCGAAGAGCCAATGGCCGCCGCGATCGGCGTGGGCCTGCCGGTGCAAGATGCCTCCGGCAACATGATCGTGGACATCGGCGGCGGCACCACCGAGGTGGCTCTCATCTCCCTGTCCGGCATTGTCTACGCCCGCAGCGTGCGCACCGCCGGCGATGAATTGGACGAGGCGATCGTTTCCTATATGAAGCGCGCCTACAACCTGATGATCGGCGAGCGCACCTCCGAGGATATCAAAATCCGTCTCGGCTCAGCCGCCCCGCTGCCCAAGGAAATGACCATGGAGGTCAAGGGCCGCGATCTCGTCGCCGGCCTGCCCAAAACCATCACCATCACGTCGCAGGAAATCCGCGAGGCCATGGCCGATCCGCTCAGCACCATCGTGGATGCCGTGCGCACCACTCTCGAGCGCTGCCCGCCCGAACTCGCCGCCGACCTGGTCGACCGCGGCATCGTGCTAGCTGGCGGCGGCGCCCTGCTCAAGGGGCTCGACCGTCTGCTGCGCGAAGAAACCGGGCTGCCCGTCCACATCGCCGAGGATCCCCTCAGCGCAGTGGCCGAAGGCACGGGTAAAGCACTTCAGGAACTCGCCCTCTTGAAGCGCGTCACCAACACCGACCGCAGGGTCGAGCGCTAGGCAGGTCCCGGCCATGAAGCCGCTCAATCTTATTGCCATCCTGCTCTTTATGAGTGGGGCCGTTTGGGCGCTCACCCGCAGTGAGCGCTCCGTGCGCGAGATCCAACGCGGCTATTTTGGCGCGATCGGCCCCTTCCTCAAGAGTGGCTCGCAGACCGAAGCCTACGCCCGCAGCTTCCTCGATGAGGTCCAGCATTCCAAAGTCTTGGAGGCCGAAATCGCCACCGTTAACCGCGAAATCGGCCGCCTCCATATCGTCGAGTCCCGCTACCGCGAACTCGAACGCGAAAACACCCAACTCCGCCATGCCCTGGATTTCAAAAAGACCTCCAGCTTCAATGTCGCCGCCGCTCAGGTCATCCGCCGCCAGCCCACCACGTGGTGGCAAACCGTCGAAATCGACGTCGGCGAGGAACGCAACATCTGCAGCCAACTCGCCGTGCTTTCCAACGAGGGACTGGTGGGCATCATCGACCGCCCTGCGAAGGACCGCTCATCGGTTATTTTACTAACCGACGAAGCATGCCAAGTTTCGGCCAAGGTTGAGGACAGTCCCGAGGTGGGCATTCTCAGCGGCCAGCGCGGCCAGTTTGAAGGTGCGCCGCTGCTGCGGCTAAAGTTTTTATCGAAGAATGCCGCGCTGCACTCCGGCCAGCGCGTGTTCACCACCGGCCGCGGAGGGATTTTCCAGGCCAACATCCTCCTTGGAACCATCGTGTCCGTCGAAAAGGGCGCCGAAGATTCCGAAGCTCTCGTCCGACCAGCGGTGAACTTCGCGGATCTTGGCACGGTGTTTGTCGTGCTATCCAAAGAGCCCCTGAAGAAGTGACCCGCTACACGCTCATCACTGTACTGTTAGTGCTGGCCAGCTTCGTGGTCCAGCAGTTCTTGCCCGCGCTCACCGCGCTGCATCATTCACGCGTGCTGTTAGTGCAACTGGTGTTCCTATGTGCGGCGGTAACCGTGGGACAACCCACCATGCTGTTGCTGGCGTTTGTGTGTGGTTTCCTGTGGGATGCGCAGTGTTCCATTGGGGCCCACGGAGGGGATCCGGAAATCTATAGTCAACCGGTCGAATCGCTGCGCTTCGGTTATTCGATCCTGCTGTTTGGGGCGATGGGCTTTCTGATGCAAGGCATCCAACCGCTCTTCAAACAAGGCAAGTGGTATTTCTCGGCGCTGCTCTCCGGGATCGCCATCTTGCTGTATCTGGCCGCCGAATACCTCATCATCACTTTCGTGCGCGGCAACTTCATCTTTACCAAGGCCACCGCTTTGCAAATGGCTTACACCGCGCTGCTCACCATGCTGTTCTCACCGCTGGTGTTCTGGATTCTCTTCCGCATCGCCAGTTGGTGCCGCCACTCGATCAACCCAGAGGCCGCTAAAAAACGCCGACGCCATTTCTAACCTACATGGAACCGAGCTACCGCATGCGCCTCTACCTGCTCACAGCACTCGTGCTGACGGGCTTCGGCGTATTGCTTAACCGCTTGTATGATTTCCAGATTAAACGCCGCGATGAATTTTTGCAAATGATCCCCGGCAACAGCACCGTCAGCGTGCGCGAACCGGGGATCCGCGGCGAAATCACCGACCGCAACGGCATCCTGTTGGCCCGCAACTTGCGCAACTACGAAATTTCCTTCAACCTCGAGGAAATCCACAAGGCCTATAAGTTGCAACATGCCGCCGATCCGGCACTCAAACGCCTCAGTAAAAAAGACGGCGTGGAGCGGCTGGAGGAGGAAAAAGACATAGTTCAAATCGTCAACAACTGGACCATCAAACGCTTCGACGAGCTCGGACTAACCAAAAACTATAATGCCGGCGCGTTGCGCACCCATTATCTAACGCACCGCGGACTGGTACCCTTCAGCTACCGCACCGATCTGACCTACGATGATTTTGCGCGCTGCGCCGAGCACAATCTCGAGTTACCCGGCGTCTATCTGAGCACCCGGCCGCTGCGTCAATACCCATACGCTGCCTTGGCCAGCCATGTCCTCGGCTACATCAAGCCATGGGAACCGGCGGACATTCCCGAGAGTGATAAACGCCTGTTCGATCATTACATCGGCGACGCCAAGGGCATCGCCGGCATCGAGCAAAGCATGGACGCGATCCTGCGCGGTCCGGAGGGCCAGAAAAAACTCCTCAAGGATGAGAAAGGCCATGTCATCCGCATGATCGGCTACACCAAGCCGGGCATCGGCGCCAAACTCACCCTCGCCATCGATGCCCGCGCCCAACTCCACGTCGAAAATGTCCTCCGCCGCGCCGGTCGCGCCGCCGCCGTCGTCATGGACGTGAACACCGGCGAGGTCATCGCCATGGCTGCTATTCCGGATTACAATCCCAACGATTTCATACCCTCCATCTCGCGTGCCCGTTGGAAAGGCTATCTGGATAACCAGAAAATGGATCCATTTTCCAACCGCGCGATCAAGCCGTTCACCCCGGGCTCCACCTTCAAGCCGCCCACCGCCATCTCCGGCGCCCTCGAAGGCATGGCCAACCGCGTGTTTTCCTGCGATGGCTATATCTTGTTTGGCAACATCAAAATCGGTTGCTGGATTTGGAACCAGCACCGCAGCAGCCACGGCTCGCTCACCCTGCCCAAGGCGATTCAACAATCATGCAATCCCTATTTCATGAAACTCGCCAATACCATCGGTTGGAAAGCCATGGTCACCGGCTTCCAGATGCTCGGCCTCGGTAAACCCACCGGTATCGAACTGCCCGACGAATCCGCCGGCACCCTACCCGGCAGCCCCGCTTGGCGTGCCGCCAATCCCGCCGCTTCGATGACCCCGGCCATCACCGCGATGCTCGCCATTGGCCAAGCCGATGCCATGGCCACCCCGCTACAACTCTGCGCCATGACGGCTAGCATCGCCAACGGTGGGAAATACTATAAGCCGCGGATTGTCAAATCGGCCACCGCCGTCGATGGCCATAGGATCATTGAGGACAAGCCCGAGCTCAAGGTTGATCTGATCGCTGCGGGGGTTAAGCCCGCCGATTTAGAACTCCTCCGCCACGGCATGTGGATGGCCGTCAACAACCCGGGCGGCACCGCCTCCCGAGTGAAAATCCCCGGCATCGAACTCGCCGGCAAAACCGGCACCGCCCAAACCATCGATGACGGGAAAAAATCCAACAATTCATGGGTCATTTGCTTCGGTCCATATGACAAGCCGAAGTATGCCGTGTGCGTGCTGGTGCAAAACGGCGGCTCCGGCGGCAAAGTATGCGGACCGCTGGCGAACCTAATTTTGCGCGGCCTCTTTGCCCAGGACGACGGCATCAAGCTACCTCTCAAACCCCAGAGCGCCGTGCCCGGCAACACCAACCGCATCGAGGAAATCGTCATTCCCAAAGATGACCCGCTCGTCACCCCAGGCAGCGAGGATGCCGACGGCAGCGGCGAAACCGGCGAGGAAGTCGAAAACCTTGAGGCTCCCACCGCGCCCGCCACCACCGCTCCTCTCATCCCCTCTCCCGTCATCACCCCAGAAGTAGACGAGGATGGCACCGTCATCCCTCGCGCACAACCCGTCACCGAACCCTAACAGACTCACTCTAATCAAACACTCTAACATAATACCAACCATGATTCAACGCATTAAACGCCTCCTCGGCATCGGCAAGCCCGACCCCTCACGTGGCAACAGCATTATCGTCAACGTCGAAAAACTCGAACGTCGCGTCGCCCTCCTCGAAGATGGAGTCCTGGAAGAATACACCGTCGAACGCGAAGGTGACCAGAATATCGTCGGCGGTATCTTCAAGGGCCGCGTCAAAAATATCGAGCCCGGCCTCAAGGCCATGTTCGTCGATATCGGGCTGGACAAAAATGCCTTCCTGCATTTTTGGGATGCCATCCCAGCCGCGCTGGATGCCGGCCTGGAGGAAATCCAACGCGAAAGCCATAACAAGCGGCAGCAGAAAAAAGTCACTTCCAAGGACATTCCCGATATCTATCCGGTGGGCTCGGAGATTGTCATCCAAGTATCCAAAGGCCCGATCGGCACCAAGGGCCCGCGGGTGACGACCAACATTTCGCTGGCCGGCCGCTATCTGGTGCTCATGCCCTACACCGAACAATTCGGCATCTCGCGTAAAATCGAGGATCCCGCCGAACGCCAACGCTTGCGCAAAATCGTCCAGAAACTCTCGGTCCCAGAGGGCATGGGCATCATCATGCGTACCGTCGCCTCAGGCACCCGCGCCCGCCATTTCGTTAGGGACCTCGCCATGCTGCTGGAACAGTGGGACCAAATCGAGGAATGCCGCGTCAATTCACCCACGCCCGCCTGCATCTTCCAGGAGCCTGATTTGATCGAGCGCACCGCCCGCGATTTCCTAACTGACGAGATCGACCAGATCATCTGTGATGACGCCGCCACCACCGAAATCATCCGCGAAATCGCCGGCAAAATCTCCCGCCGTGCCAAACGCCGCGTCCACTATCTGCCCTCCGCCACCCAACCGATTTTCGAACGGGTCAATATCCAGAAGCAAATCGACGAAGCCTTCTCGCGCCAAGTGTGGCTACCTTGCGGCGGTTATATCGTCATTGACGAAACCGAAGCACTCATCTCCATCGACGTGAACACCGGCCGCAACCGCGGCTCCAAGGATGTGGACCGGATGATTCTGGAAACCAACGTCGAAGCCGCCCAGGAAGTGGCCCGCCAACTGCGCCTGCGCAACATCGGCGGCTTGGTGGTGGTTGACTTCATCGACATGCGCCATCGCAAGGACCAACAGACGGTGTACAAAACCATGCGCGACCGGCTTAAAAAGGACAAGGCCAAGACCCAGGCGCTGCAAATTTCGCCGGTGGGGCTGATGGAAATGACCCGCCAGCGACTCAACGAATCGTTGCGCGACTCGATGTATGAACCCTGCCCATACTGCCAGGGCCGCGCTCGCGTCAAGACACCGATGACCATGTCGGTTGAGATCCAGCGCCGCCTCAATACGGTCATCCAAAAGCATCGCGACACCCTTGGCGACATCATCATTGTGGTGAACAGCGACGTGCTCAACCGCTTCAAGAGTGAGGACGCCAAACTCCTCGTCGAACTCGAGCGCTCGCATTCCGGCCGCCTCATCTTCCGCTCCGAACCGTCCCGCAACCGCGAACGCTTCGCCATCATCGACGCAGCAACCGAGAAAATCATCGATCAAGCCTGAGCCACTCCGCCGTTAGTGCGCGCCGTGGCTGCGCGCCTCGGGCGGAGTCCGTGCGTGCCGCGTCTCGCGGCGCGCGCCTGTGGCCTGCCCATGCTTGAACAACGCGCTGAGACTGTATTCGTTGCGCATGGGCGCCGCGGCCAGGACGCCTGGCGCCACGACCGCATCGAACACCTCCCCCTGAACCCGGACTACGGTCCCATCCCCGTCGCCCCCACGAAGGCCCGGAAATGGTGGTGGCCGGCGAATGGGTTTCCTCAATCGACTGAACCATAAACCGAAACAAAAACGACATTTTCGCCATTCTGATTCCTCTCGTCCTTTGGCCTTTCATCTCCAAAAGAAAATAACATGGCACTAGCTGAAACCATCGCAGACATCACTTCGCGGCTCCAGCAGGGACGCTTTCCTAACGAACAGGCGATTTCTCAGGGCATTGTTCTTCGACTCCTTCAAGAGCTCGGCTGGGATGTATACGACACCAATATCATCTGGCCCGGATTTCAGACTGGTGAGGGTCGTGCAGACTTTGCGCTCTGTCATCCGCCATCTAAACCAGCTGTTTTCATTGAGGTAAAGCAACCGGGGAAGGCAGAAGATGGTGTTCGGCAAGCATTGGAGTATGCCTTCCACACTGGTGTTCCATTCATCGTGCTTACCGATGGCAAAACCTGGTCGTTTTACCTACCTGCGGAACAGGGCAGCTACGAGGATCAGGAACTCGATGAGCGGGCAACTATCAACCAACAGTTGACAGTTCAAAAAAAGGGTTCGAGGGAGGTTTCACGCACCCTCACGCTTCACAATCTGGACGCGATTCTGGCGGTCGGCTACCGCGTGCGCTCCGCCCGGGGGGGGATTCCGGCGTTACGCCTCCACGGTTCTAAAAGAGTATCTCGAAAAGGGCTTTGCCTTGAACGATGATCGTTTGAAAAATCTGGGCGGCGGCAATTATTGGAAAGAGCTGCTCGACCGCATCCGCGACATTCGCTCCAGCGCGAAGGTGATGTATCGGCAAGTGCTCGACCTCTACGCCACCGCCACCGATTACCATCCAATCGGCATAACGACGCGGGGCGCAGGGGTAGATCGGTCACTTGGCAGGAAGGTAAATATTTCCGAGGTAACTTGAACTATTCTGTTAGCATCAAGGACGAAGGAAGTCCTCACATCAGATATTTCTAAAAAGTGGTCTCAGGTCTGAGGCAGCATGAAAGCTAACAATTTGCCGAGTTGTTCGCGCAACTCATGGCGCGGGACGATGGCGTCGATGAGGCCGTGCTCGAGCATAAACTCGGCGGTTTGGAAGCCAGGCGGGAGGTTTTGATGGGTGGTTTCCTTGACGACGCGGGGGCCGGCGAAGCCAATCATGCACTTGGGCTCGGCCAGATTGACGTCGCCGATGGTGGCGAAGGAGGCGGTGACCCCGCCGGTGGTCGGATGGGTGAGCACGGAAATGAAGGGCAATTTGGCTTCGGCGAGGCGGGCCAGCGCGCCACAGGTTTTGGCCATCTGCATCAGGGAGAGCATGCCTTCCTGCATGCGAGCGCCGGACGAGGCGGATACGATGATGGCGCCGCGGCGTTCGGCCACGGCCATCTCCAAAGCCCGGGTGATTTTTTCGCCCACCACCGAGCCCATGGAACCGGCGAAGTACTTGAAATCCATCACGGCAAGCATCGCTGGTTGGCCGCACACGCTGAGCCGACCGGTGACCACCGCGTCGTCCAAGCCGGTTTTTTCACACAGGCTGGCGGTTTTTTCCGCGTAGCCATGAAAGCCGAGGGGATTGGCACTGATGAGGCCCAGTTCGGTTTCCTCGAAACTGCCGGGGTCGGCGAGCAGGGTGATGCGCTCGCGGGCATCCATCAGGAAATGGTTTTGGCAGGTGTGGCAGACGTAGAGGTTCTGCTTGAGTTCGAGCGTGTGGATCATCGCCCCGCAATCGGAACACTTGATCCACAGACCCTCCGGCATGTCTTCGCGGCGGTCGTGGCGTTGCAGGAGCGGTTTGCTGAAAATACCCATGGGCTTGAAAAAGTGGTTGGTGTTGGAAACGGCAATGCCATGCTGACCATGGTGCCGCCCAATCCTAGCTGGACAGACGGCGCTAGACAACCCCCATTTGCACCTCGCGCGGCGTGGGCAAAAAATAGATGGACCGGGGAAATGCTTTGCATTTCCTTACAACCCGGGTCAGCTTCATGTGCAGAAGAGTCCCCCCAGCCAAAAGAGATGAAGATGCACCAATTTGTGAGTTGTTCCGCCGTGCTAATCGCCGGATGGCTGATTGCGACGTTCTTTCACGAAGTTTCCCCGCAGCAATACCCACAACAACGCCGGAGTGTGCCGGGTCACGCCGCCAGCCGGGAGCCAGCCAAGTCTGCAACCCTGCATCAGAACGGCAGCAATGATTCCGCTCCAGCGCAGCTAGCGTCGCTGGCGGAGTGAACTGGCGTTGTGCTAAGAGTGCGGCAGCTTGCTGCCGCCATGCCAAGCCAGCTTGCTGGCGAGGCGTCATGAGGGTCTGAAAGTCTAAAGTCGAAGAACTGCGAATTCTGAGCTGACCTTCGACTTTAGACTTTGAGACTCTTCCTTCATCGGTCCGCAACACGACACCCTCGCCCTAACTCTTAGCGATGGGCTTACTTCACTCACAAGCTCGGCAGGCTGGACTGCTCGCAGCTGATATCCGTGAAAATTGTGGTTGCGGCCCGTCGCTGCAGCACCTGAGCTAGAGGCGTCGTGGCCACGGCGGCCAGCGAGTGGTGCAGCGCTGGCTGCTTGCCCGGGCCCGCCGCGAGCACCCACACGGCGCGGGCGGCAGCCAAGGGCCCGTGGCCGATGCTAATCCTGTTAGGTGGCGGCTTGGGCGAATTAAACACCGGCAGAAACACCGAGCTTAGATCCGCTGCGGCCGCGGCGTCGCCGGGGAAAAGCGATGCCACATGACCGTCCTCGCCCATACCTAACAATACAAGATCCAACTCTGGCAGTTCCCCTGCGGCTACACCGCAGACTTTGCGCAGTTGGTGGGTGGCGGCCTCGGCGGCAGCCGCCGGGGCGAGTTCGCCACGCAGACGGTGGATATTTTCAACTGGCACTGCGGCTGGGCGCAACAACGCTTCGTCCGCTAGACGGTAGTTGCTCTCCGGGTCGTCTGGCGGCACACAGCGCTCGTCCGCCCAAAAAAATTGCACCCGTCTGAAGTCACTCGCGCGCGCTGCCGCCAGGGTAATGGCAGCGGCAAAAAATTTATGCATCACCCGGCCACCGGATAAAGCCACGGTGAAATCACGGTCTACTGCCGTACTAGCTGCGATGGCATCTAACCATGCCTCCGCTGCCGCCGCCACCAGTGAGTCGTCGCTTGGAAATGAAAAAAGTTGAAACTGGCTCATGGGATGCAATGTGGGGATGGATAAAAAAACGCTAGTTTGATCCTACGGGAGGTAGGATGAGCCACGGATTTTTATAGATTAGCCGGGAAGCCGCAAAGGTCGCGAAGAGACACGAAGCAAGACAGGATTTTTCTCAAAATCCCATTCCACTTTGCGCGCCTTTGCGATTCTGCGGTAAATCTTCAAGTTAGTCGGGAGGGTTATGGATTGCGGGGCTCGCGCCAAGCGCGGCCTGATTGCGTTAGAAGTGTGTCGGCCAGATGCGGCCCCCAATTACCAGCTGGATAGAACTCGTGCGGATCCAGCGGGCGCGCATCCCAACCGGCGCGGATCGAGTCGGCAATTTCCCAGGCCTGCTCGACTTCATCGCGCCGGATGAACAAGGTGGCATCGCCGGCGATGGCATCCAACAACAAGCGCTCATAAGCTTCCGGCGTGTAAGCACCAAACTCACTGTCATAACTGAAATTCATCCGCACCGGCCGCAGACCATACCCCACGCCCGGCACCTTGCCAGTGAAGCGTAGCGAGATGCCTTCGTCGGGCTGCAGCCGCAGCGTCAGTGCGTTGGCATCTAGCAACGGACCGCATTGCGCGGCAAACAACACATTCGGGGTGGGTTTGAACTGAACCCGCACCTCGCTCGCGCTAAGGGGCATCGCCTTACCGGTTCGCAGATAGATCGGCACCCCGGCCCAGCGCCAGTTGTCGATGAATAACTTGACCGCCACAAACGTCTCCACATCAGACTGCGGGTTGACCTTGAGTTCATCCCGATAGGCCGCTTGCGCCTCACCACTGACAAATCCCTCGCAGTATTGCCCGCGCACCACGTGGTCGGCCACCTGCCCGGGCTGCAGGCGCCGCACCGACGAGAGCAACTTGACTTTTTCATCGCGTATCGGTTCGGCATCCAGCGACACCGGTGGCTCCATGGTAACCAAGGCTAGGACTTGCATCAGGTGGTTTTGAAGCATGTCGCGCAGCGCCCCGGATTCCTCGTAGTAGCCGCCGCGCGAGCCGACGCCAATTTTCTCACTGACGGTGATTTGGATATGGTCCACTGCGTCGCGGTTCCACAGCCGCTCGAAGATGGAGTTGGCGAAGCGGAAGGTCAGGATATTTTGCACCGTTTCCTTGCCCAAATAGTGGTCGATGCGAAACACCTGTTGTTCATGGGCGAAGCGGGTGAGCTCATGGTTGAGTTCGCGGGCTGTCTCCAGATCGTGACCAAAAGGTTTTTCGATGACCAAGCGCTGCCAATATCCATGGCCATCGCGATGCAGCAACTGCGCCACGTGCAACTGCTCAGCCACCACACTGAATTGGCTCGGCGAGGTCGCCAGATAGAACAGCAAATTCTGCCGCAACTCTGGCGTAGGAAACGCCCCGATCACCCCCGCGAGCTTCACGTAAGCCGTCGGATCAGTTAGATCGCCCTCACAGTAATCCACGCGTTGCGCAAACGTCTCCCATACCGCTTCGTCCACCGGCTGGCTGCGCGAGTAGGCCGTCAGCGCCTCGCGCAATTCAGCCCGCCACTCCGCAGCGGATTTGGCCCGCCGGGCGAAACCGACAATGCGGAAATCAGCGGGCATCTGTCCGTCCTTGCTCAAATGATAGAGCGCGGGAATGAGCTTGCGGGCAGTCAAATCCCCGCTGGCCCCGAAAATCACCAGCGTACACGGTCCCACCGCCTTGCGAGCCTGGTCTAAACGGCAGGTCATCAATTCGTCCATAGCTTCATTGGGATGCATCTAACGCGACTTTGCAGTAGTCTGGAAAGAATTCAATCTGAAAACTGCGCTTGAAATCCTGCAATGTGAAGAGGAATAGCCGTGTTTTTCCACATGGGATAATTCATTCTGTGAAATCCGTGTAAACTGTGGTTAGCCTAACCGAATCTTGGTTCGCTTCGGAGTTTGATTTCAACCTGGCATTCAAAGAAAAATCCCCGGCCTGCAGGATGCTGGCCGGGGATTTCGTTTGGATAATTCCTACTTAAGCCGTGGTGGATTCCTCGTCTTCGTCGAAGATTTCCTTGGGGATAACAATCGGTTCGGGCTCCTCGACGGTGAACTCGAAGGTGGCATCGCGGTGGCAATGGAAACCCGAACCCGCCGGAATGAGATGACCCATGATGACGTTTTCCTTGAAGCCTGTTAGGTAATCGACCTTGCCAAGGGTTGCCGCCTCGGTGAGGACGCGGGTGGTGTCTTGGAACGAAGCGGCGGAGATGAACGAATCGGTCTCCAACGACGCCTTGGTGATGCCCAACAGGACCGGCTCGCCCTCGGCGGGCTTACCACCGTTGGCAAGGATCTCAGCATTGACGCGCTTGAAGGTGGAACGATCCACTTGATCGCCCCACAGGTATTGATCGGCATCGCCAGGATCGGTGATTTTCACCTTGCGCAGCATCTGCCTAACGATGACCTCTATGTGCTTGTCATTGATTTCCACGCCTTGGACACGATAGACGGATTGCACTTCGTTGACGAGATGCTCCTGAAGTTCCTGGGCGCCGCAGGCTTCCAGCAAATCTTCCGGTGACACCGGTCCTTCCGTGATCTGGTCGCCGCGTTTCACCTGGTCGCCATCGGTGACGACGATGTGTTTGCCCATGGGCACCAAATGATCGACTTGCTCGCCAGTGGTCGAATCGGTGATAACAACCTTTTTCTTGCCGCGAACATTGGAGCCGAAGGACACCTCGCCATTGATCTTGGCAATGACGCATGAGTCCTTGGGCTTGCGCGCTTCGAAGAGTTCCGCGACGCGCGGCAGACCACCGGTGATGTCCTTGGTGCGCGCCACCTTGCGCGGCGTCTTGGCCAGCTGAATACCACCGTGGACGATGTCGCCTTCCTTGACGGATAGATGGGCGCCGACGGGGATCGAATAGCTCGCCTTGATCTCCTTGGTGATTTCGTCAAAGATAACCACCTGCGGATGAAGGTCCTCCTTATGCTCGGTAACGACCACACCCTTCTTGCCGGTTTCCTTGTCCGTTTCGTTAGCCACGGTGATGCCGGCGATCATATCGCGGAATTCAACGCGACCCGCTTTCTCGGTGAGAATCGGCACGTTGTAGGGGTCCCAGGTGACCACGGTGTCGCCCTTCTTGACATCCTCGCCGTCCTTGACGGAGATGATCGAACCAATGACGATGTTGTGGCTTTCGAGCTCCAGGCCGTCTTTGCCGCGGATCGAGATGGTGCCATTTTTATTGAGCACCACCCAGTGGCCGTCGGCTGACTGAACCGTGCGCATCGCCTTATAGACCAATTGTCCGGTGTGTTTCACCTTGATGATAGGCTGCTTGAAGGTGGCCGCAGCCACCCCGCCGACGTGGAACGTACGCATGGTCAACTGAGTGCCAGGCTCGCCAATGGATTGGGCGGCGATGATGCCGACGGCCTCGCCGATTTTCACCGGTTTGCTGGTGGCCAGATTCAGACCATAACAATTCGCACAGCACCCGCGGTCCGATTCGCAGGTAAGCACCGAACGGATTTTAAGTTTGAGGCAACCGATTTTTTCGATCGCAGCGGCTTGGCGCTCATTAACGATGTCATCGATGTTGATGATAATTTCGCCGGTGACCGGATCCTTGATCTGCTCGCCGGAGACACGGCCATAGATACGCGTGGAGAGCGAGGCGGCTTCCTCATCGCCATCGATGATGGCCGCAACCGTGATTCCGTTGACGGTGCCGCAATCCTGATGGGTGATGATGACGTCCTGTGCTACATCGACGAGCTTGCGCGTCATGTAGCCGGAGTCCGCGGTCTTAAGCGCGGTATCGGACAGACCTTTACGAGCACCGTGAGTGGAGATGAAGTATTCCAGCACCGAGAGGCCCTCACGGAAGTTCGAGATAATCGGCCGTTCGATAATTTCACCGGACGGTTTGGCCATCAACCCGCGCATGCCGCCGAGCTGTTTGATCTGGCTCTTGTTACCACGGGCGCCGGAATCTACCATCATGAACAAAGGACTGGCCTTGGCCTTGCCATCGTTGTGCTCGATCTTGCGATAGAGCGCGTTGGCGATGGTGTCGGTGGCGTGGGTCCAAACATCGACGATTTTCTGATAGCGTTCGCCATCGGTGATGACACCATTGCGGTATTGCTTGGTGACCTTGTCGACGTCTTCGTAAGCCTTGATGATGACGTCTTTTTTCTCCTCAGGGATGACCATGTCAACAATCCCGATAGAAGTGCCGGAGCGGGTGGCTTCCCTGAAGCCGAGGATTTTGAGTTCATCGAGGGTTTCGACGGTCTTCTTCTGACCGGACACCTGATAGCAACGCCAAATGATGTCGCCGATCTGTTTTTTGCCGACGTTGTAGTTCACGAAACCCAAACCGGAGGGCCAGATTTCATTGAAGCGGACGCGGCCGGGTGTGGTCTCGAGAATCTTGCTCTCCTTGTCGCCGAGCAGAGTATCGCGGCCGTAGTCAGCGTTGCGGATGCGGATCCAGCAGTGATATTCGATCTTGCCTGAAGCCAGCGCGAACTCGACTTCAGAGGCGTTTTCAAACAACGGCAGATGTTCCTGTTTTTCGCGGTCCTTCTGGGTGCGTAGCGGTGCCCACGTCAGATAATAGGTGCCTAGAATGATGTCCTGCGAGGGCACCGTGATCGGACGGCCGGATGCTGGCGAGAAGATGTTGTTAGGGGCCAACATCAACTGGCGGCACTCCAACTGAGCTTCCACCGAGAGCGGCACGTGGACGGCCATTTGGTCGCCGTCGAAGTCCGCGTTGTAGGCGGTACAGACGAGCGGATGGACGCGGATGGCCTCACCCTCGATGAGCTTGGGCTCGAACGCCTGAATGGATAGGCGATGGAGCGTAGGAGCGCGGTTGAGGAGAATCGGATGACCCTTGGTAACTTCGGCCAGAATATCCCAGACCTCGGTGGTCTTGCGATCGATCATCTTCTTGGCCGAGCGCACGGTGTGGCAATAGCCGAGTTCCTTGAGGCGGCGGATGATGAACGGCTCAAACAAGGTGAGAGCCATCTTCTTGGGCAGACCGCACTGGCCGAGCTTCAGGTCGGGACCGACCACGATGACCGAACGGCCCGAGTAGTCAACGCGCTTGCCGAGCAGATTCTGACGGAAACGGCCGCCCTTGCCCTTGAGCATATCGCTGAGGGATTTAAGCGGGCGGTTGCCGGCACCGGTGACAGCGCGGCCATGGCGACCATTGTCAAAGAGTGCGTCGACCGCTTCCTGGAGCATGCGCTTTTCATTGCGGATGATTACTTCGGGCGTTTTGAGCAACAGCAGATTCTTAAGGCGGTTGTTGCGGTTGATGACGCGGCGATAGAGATCGTTGAGGTCGGAGGTAGCGAAGCGGCCGCCTTCCAACGGCACCAACGGCCGCAAGTCCGGCGGAATAACCGGCAGCACAGTTTGGATCATCCACTCCGGGCGTGACTTCGATGCAGCAAAGCCCTGGGTAATCTTCAGGCGCTTGGCGTACTTCTTGCGGTTTTGTTTTGAGCGGGTGGTGGCCAACTCCTCTTCGAGAACCTTCGCCAGAGCCAGCAGGTCAACTTGCTTGAGCAAGTCCTGCAAGGCTTCAGCACCCATCCCGGCGCGGAACGAGCCGTCGCCGTAGGTGTCTTCCGCCTCGCGCAGTTCACTTTCAGTTAGAAGCTGGCCGAGTTCCAGCGCGGTATTGCCGGGTTCGGTAACGATGTAATCCTCGTAATAGATGACGCGCTCCAGCTGGCGGGCGCTGATATCTAACATCAGGCCGATGCGCGAAGGCATGCACTTGTAGAACCAGATATGGGAAACCGGCACGGCTAGTTCGATGTGGCCCATGCGTTCACGACGCACGCGGCTGAGGGTTACTTCCACGCCGCAACGATCGCAGATGACGCCCTTGTGTTTGATGCGCTTGTACTTGCCGCAGGCGCACTCCCAGTCACGGGTAGGCCCGAAGATGCGCTCGCAGAATAATCCGCCCTTTTCCGGTTTGAACGTCCGGTAGTTGATGGTTTCGGGGTTTTTCACTTCCCCCTTGGACCAGGACCGGATGATTTCCGGGGAGGCCACGGTGATGGAAACCTGGTCAAAGGCTTCCGGGCGTTCGTCAACGCCGAAGAGTTCGCGAAGATTGGTGTCAACACTCATAATGGGAGCAAATTAGTTAGTTAGGAGGGGTTGGGAATCGCGGGCTCAAATCAAAGGGTGAGGTCATCCAAAGAGTAATCATCGAGGCCACCAGTCATGCCGGAGCCATGAGTGGATCCCTTGCGACCCGGACGTACGTCGAGGCCGAGGGATTGCATTTCCTTGATGAGAACGTTGAAGGACTCGGGTGTGCCAGCCTCAAGGTTGTTATCGCCTTTGACGATAGCCTCGTAGATACGGGTACGACCCAACACATCGTCGGACTTGACGGTGAGCAATTCCTGCAAGGTGTAGGCGGCGCCATAGGCTTCTAGTGCCCAGACTTCCATTTCGCCGAAGCGCTGGCCACCGTACTGGGCCTTACCACCGAGCGGTTGCTGAGTGACAAGTGAATACGGGCCGACGGCGCGGGCATGGATCTTGTCGGCGACCAAGTGGCCGAGTTTCAAGATATAGATCATGCCGACCACCACCGGGTTGTGGAAAGCCTCGCCGGTGCGTCCATCATAAAGAGTGGACTTGCCGCCGGTGGTACCGTCATTGCCATCGCCGATCCAGGTGAAGCCGCGGGTTGGCGCTTCGCCGGGTTTGCGCGGGCGGGCCTTGCCGGCCTCGCCCACCATCGTGATGCCATCGACCTTCTTGGCCTCGCTCATGAAATCCCAAATGACCTCTTCCTTGATGCCATCGAAAATCGGAGTGGCGACCTTGAAACCGAGGGCCTTGGCGGCGACGCCGAGGTGGGTTTCGAGCACCTGTCCGACGTTCATGCGGGAAGGCACGCCGAGGGGGTTGAGGCAGATATCCACCGGGGTGCCATCCGCCAAGAAAGGCATATCTTCCTCGGGAACGATGGTGGCGACGACGCCCTTATTGCCGTGGCGGCCGGCCATTTTATCGCCGACGGAGAGCTTGCGCTTGGCGGCGATGAAGACCTTGACTTCCTTGATGACGCCCGGATCTACTTCGGTGCCGCTTTCGAGTTGGTCGAGTTTGCGTTCGCGCTCGGTATCGAGTTCTTGGAAGCGGGCTTCGAAGGATGTGATAATCTCGATGATCTTGTTGCGGATGGGCGAAGGATCAATCTCTATGTTGTCGTGAACCGAAGCGAGCTTGCGCAGCAGCGTTTTGGTGATCTTTCGGTTGGCCGGGATAATGATCTCACCGGACTGCGCATTGACTACGTCCAAGGGAATCTTCTCGCCTAGCAAAATGTCAGACAACCTCTCAGTTAAGTCATCGGTGAGCTTGTCGGCTTTTTTCTTATGCTCGTCGTTGATCTTCTTGAGCTGTTTCTTCAGTTCGCCGGGATCGACCTTTTCGAGGCGTTTTTTGGCGAATCCGTGAGCGGAAACACGCACGTCCTGGACGATACCGACGCAACCGGAAGGCACCCGCAGCGAGGTGTCTTTCACATCGGCGGCCTTTTCGCCGAAGATGGCCCGCAGCAAGCGCTCTTCGGGAGC
>Ga0209084_1000379_pt1 | contig 41328 bp, 47 predicted proteins | sample C_130820_MF_Meta_FD_187309 | JGI IMG/M metagenome (GOLD analysis project Ga0209084, IMG submission 187309) | Freshwater microbial communities from Lake Croche, Canada to study carbon cycling - C_130820_MF_MetaG (SPAdes) (version 2) | ecosystem: Environmental > Aquatic > Freshwater > Lake... | reverse complement strand
GTATTGAATATCCTTCATACGCTCTAGCAACAAATACTTTAACAGATAAAATTGATTTCTTCTGGAGAATTCCAAAAGATAGACGAAAATACCTATAATACAATGTGTGCAATATTTTCAGCTAACAACCTAAGCAAATTTGAGATACTCTATCAAATAAATCAAGAAAGGGGTAATTTTGCCTCGAGTGTAATGTGTCTTGAAGGTACTAGTGATCAGTTAATTTTGAAGAAGGCTGGTACCCTTGATTTCAATAAGTATCCACTTGAAGCTACTAGTGATTATTATGTCGGACATGTTCAAGCTCCTACATCAATTAACAAAAAGTGGAAATATGATACATCTCATCCATTTGAATCAACATCTTGGGCCGTTATTCATAACGGTGTACTCACTAATAGTGATGCTTTAAAAGCTAAGCATGTTAGTCATAATACTAGTACAGTTGATACGTCAGTTATACCTGACTTACTGCAAAAATTTACTGAAGAGTGTGTAGGTGAATGCTTAGGTCATGAAATTATTAGACGTACACTAGAGTTACTTGAAGGTACATTTGCTCTGTGTATTATAGATACAGATAGTAATGATGTATATATTGCAAGACAAGGATCTATTTTACACTATAATGACCTCGGTGATTGTTCTACACTACCTGGTGAAGGTTATAAGGAACTTCCAGAAGGGGATATCATGATGTTAGTAGATCATAGTCGTTGGGTAAAAGTTAATCAATTCAAAACAAAATCACCATTCTTATTTATATAATATATGTCAATACAAAAAACATTCTACTTCTCTGCAACAAAGGGTTCAAAAAGTGATACTCTGTTATTTAAAAATACATCTAGTTACAATAAGTTCTTCTTTGCAGAAAATAATACAAAGCCTCTTCCTGTTGTATACAACAAAGCCATTGATATGGCAATTAAAGGTAAAAAGGATTATTTAGTTATATGCCATGATGATGTAATTATTGAATCTGATGTGCCATACAAACTACCAGATATTCTCCGAAGTGATTTTGATATTGTTGGTGTAGCAGGTACAACAGAGTGTAAGTTGCAAGAGCCTGCACTTTGGCATATCATGGGAGGTGGATTTGAAGGAGGCAAACTGCATGGAGCTGTAGCTCATGGAAATGCAGATCAAAAACATATGACGTCATTTGGACCATATCCAAAACGAGTAGTTTTGATTGATGGTGTCTTTATGGCTATTCATCGTAGAGTGTTTGAGCAAATTAGATTTGATGAAAGTAACCCAGCAGGCTACCACTATTATGATTTGGATTATAGTTTACAGTGTCATCAAGCTGGGTTTAAGGTTGGGGTATCTGATATTTTAATTACACATAATTCTCCTGGGTTAAGAGAATTTACTCCGGAGTTTCTAAAGGGTCAAGAATGGTTCTTGAGCAAATGGAGAGGTAAGCTATAATAACAACGTGAGTGATTTAAATACTGATTATTTTGAAAAAGTGCTTTGTTATAAAGCACTTTTTGATTCTACATATCTGACGACGATTGTAGATCATGTCAAACCTACGTATTTCAAAGATAAAAATATTGCTTCTGTATTCAATATTATATCTGAGTTTAGCGATAGACGTGGTAAGTTACCAACGCTCACAGAAGTAAAGACTTACCTGACTACAGAAGAGTTGCGTAACTCTTTTAAGCAATTAGTCAATTCGTTCTCTGATATTGATAAGAATATCGACAAGGAAGAGCTATATGAGAATACAGAGCGCTTTCTAAAAGAGAAAGCTGTGTATGTTACAATGCTTGAAATGGCCAGTGATCTTTCTAAGGGTAGTATCGATACAGCTAAGATGTTAGATAAGTTTGAAAAATCTTGTAACATTAATCTTGTTACTGATTTAGGATTTAATCTACATAGAGACATTGAGATTCTTATTGATGATTTGACTAATGTACAAAAGAGTATTCCAAGTACATGGGAATGGCTTGATACAGCTCTAAATGGTGGCTTCATGGAGAACGGACGAGCTCTTTATGTATTTGCAGGTGAGACTAACATTGGTAAATCTATCTTTCTAGGTAATATTGCTGCTAATATTGCGAACCAAGGTAAAAATGTTTTGCTTATAACTCTAGAAATGTCTGAGTTACTATATGCAAAGCGTATTTGCTCTAATGTAAGTAAGATACCTCTGAAAGATCTGAGTTTCAATACTCATGCTCTAAGACAAGCTGTTAGAGAACGAGAGTCTCAGGGCAAAGGTCAGTTATTTATTAAGGAATTTCCTCCAAGTACAATTACACCGAATCAACTCAAGGCATTCATCAAGAAAATTACAGATCAAGGAATTAAAATTGATACTGTAGTTGTTGACTATCTTAACTTGATACATTCGCCTATTGGTACTAACTCATACGAACGTGTAAAGAACGTTACTGAGCAAGTCAGAGCGATGAGCTATGTCTTTAACTGTCCATTTATTTCTGCTACTCAGTTGAATCGTTGTTTAGATATAGATACAGAGATTATAACAACAGAAGGTGTTAAAACTCTTGGTAATATTAAAGCAGGTGATCAAATTTCAGGTAAGGGTAGTTTTGTTACAGTTCGTTATGTATACCCGCGTGAAATTCAGAAGTGCTATAAAATAACAACGAAATCCGGTAAAGAAATTATTTGCAGTAGTAAACACCTCTTTCCAACAAAAAACGGGATACAGTCGATTAGTAGTGGTTTAAATATAGGTAATCAACTGATGGTTAAAAAATTGACTTAAACTGAGACGATAACATAAATATATTAATATGAATATTTATGAAACAAAGATATGGAAAAAATTTACACAAAAAACTCCCAATCAAGAACAACTATATCAGATTCAACAAATTATACATCAATTTAAGATAAAATCACATCAAATACGAATTATTGCAGAATTTTGTGAGGTAGATTTAAAAGGAAATTGGTTAGATGCATATTCTAAAGTTGTTCAGTATATACAAATATATGGTGGTAAACATACACTTGAACTATTTCAATTACGGTATGGTATCGAAGAGGGATTATTGAAGTATAAAAATAACAAATTTTTAAAAAGCAATACACGTGAATCATTTATACGAAGATATGGTTATTTAGAAGGATTAGATAGATATAATAGTTTTTGTTTGAAAAATAAAGGTAATAAGACTATTGACAGATTTATTAAAAAGTATGGTAAAGAAGAAGGTGTAATAAAATTTAATAATTTAAAACATAAAGAAAAAAATAAAGGTACTAAAGATTATTTTATATCTAAATACGGGGAAGGTGAAGGTTGTAAGATTTACGAGAAAAAAATTTCTGCGCTAAATTTCGGCGCTTCCACGCTAGGTTTTGTTTCTAAATATGGCGAGGTTGATGGATTAAAACGTATAAAGGAATCAAAAAATAATACGTCATTACTAAGCTATCAAAAACGATACGGTGTAGATAATGGTTTATATCGATATAATAAATTTATTGCTAAAAAACGTTTTAATAATACTCTCGAAAGTTATATATTACGTTATGGTGAATTAGAAGGAAAATCTAAATACGAAAACTGGTTGTCTACTAGTGCTTTAGGAGTATCATCTTACTCAAAAATATCACAGGAACTTTTTGATATGTTGGATAGTCAAAATCCGTATGTTTATTATGCAACTAAAAATAAAGAATTTGTAATGAATACAGATACAGGTGTATATTTTTTTGATTATGTTAATATTAAAACAAAAAAAATAATAGAATTTAATGGTGATATATTTCATGGTAACCCTACTATTTATAGTATCACAGATACTCCGCATCCATATAAAAAGAACAGGACCTGTGAAGAAATGTGGTATTATGATGAAATTAAAATTAAACAAGCAACTACAAAAAATTACGATGTGCTTGTAATATGGGAAAAAGATTATAGAATAGATAAAAATAATGAAATTAACAAATGTAAAGCATTCTTGGGAATATGACGAAATTGTTAGCATAGTTGATGTTGGTGAGACAGTAACTGTAGATATATCTGTATCTGATGATAATTTATTTTATGCAAATAATATACTAACACATAATAGTGGATTTGGCCACGATAACCCTGACTTAGCTACTATCTCAGAAAGTGTCGGCCTCGCAGCTACAGCTGACGTTATTGTGTCCATCTTCCAGAATGAAGAAGACAGAGAGCTCAATATTATTAGACTTGGTATGATGAAGAATCGATATGGCCCACGAGGACATACTCAACCTATGAGTATTGACTATACTACACTAACAATCACACAGACAGAAGATGTAGATTTTGATTCTGGTGATAGTTCATTCTCATCATTGGAATTCTTGAGTAAAGGTTGATTACTTAAGAACCCGTATAAATACACACGTGAAGATTGCTATATGGCAGATAATGATTTAGACGGTGCTTGCTTAGCTCTCGCACTAAGACATGTCTATAAAGACAAAATTATATTATTTCAATTTTAAAATGAATAATTGTTATGTAAATGTCATTGGTGGTGTGGGTAATCAGCTATTTCAAATAGCTGCTGGATACGCATACGCCAAAAAATATGGTAAAAAATTAATTGTAAATCCCAATAATTGGTTTGCTAGTCAAGGCACAGATCCTTTGGCATACGAATACACAATATTTAAAAATTTCGAATATGGAAATTACATCACCGAAGATGTCACAATAATACAAGAGAAAAGATTTAACTACGATGAATTGCCATATTATGATGGAGATGTATCATTAAATGGATACTTTCAATCTTTAAAATATTTCGAAGATGTTAAAGATGAATTTATATCTTTATTGGACTTGCCCAAAATCAACGACGATGTAAAAATTGAGGTGGGATTTCATATTAGGCGGGGTGATTATTTGAATCATCCAACCATACACTACGTGTGTCATACAGAATATTTTGAATATTTCTTTGAGAAATTTAAAAATAAAAACATTAAAATATTTACTGATGATCCAAATCATGTAATAAATGAGTTCGCCAAATATAAATTCGATATCTTAAAATCAAGTTTCGATATTAAAGAGCTTGCATGCATGGCAAAGTGTGATACATTAGTCGGCAGCAACTCCACTTTTTCTTGGTGGGCTGCTTTGATTGGCAATAAAACATCTTATTTCCCTTCCAAGTGGTTCGTGAATAATAGTGAAGCTACTGACATTTATCATGATAAAATTATAAAACACGATGTTTAATTAATAAAATATGAAAGTATTAGTAATATGCCCAACTTACGGTAGACTACCTTTATTAGGTAGAGTTTTAGCAAGTTTCTTAGATCAAGATCACACCGATAAAGAGTTGATTTTTATTAACGATGATAAAAATGTACAGTTAACATGTGATATTGAAAATGTTCATGTATTAAATCTAACAAAAAAAATAACATTAGGTAGTAAGCGTAATATAGGTGTTTCGTTTGGTCATTACGATTTATATATGCATTATGATGATGATGATATTTTTCTACCTAGTCGTATATCAAATCACGTAAAATTTCACATTAGTCACCCTGATGCATTTTTTTACTGGAACACAGCAGCATATTATGTAACGCAAGACAAGTTCTATGTTTCTGGTTGTTCGAGTAGCGCTGGTTCTCTCAAGCGAGAAGGTTGGGCTAGATGTGGTGGTTATGCTGATATAACAAAAGGTGAAGATGTAGACTTTTACAATAGAATTGATAATAAGTTTAATCAAAAAGATGAAAACAATATAGATTATGTGTACAACTGGGGAGGGATAAACTACCATGCTACGTATAGTACAGAGCATGATATGACTAATGAAGCTGTAAAATGTAATAAAGAATATAGTGTTGATTCATGTTACGAAATAATACCTAAGTGGTCAGAGTATTGTAAGTTTGTAGAATTAAGTACAATGTATAAAAATACACAAAAACCAATTAATATAATACATAAAGAATTGGGTGTTATTGATTATTTAAAATAGTGGTATAAATATGCATGTGAAGATTGCTATATGGACAGATAATGATTTAGATGGAGCATGCTCTGCTCTAGCACTTAGACACGTCTATAAAAATAAAGCTGAAGAAATCTATATTAGAGAGGTAAGTGATTACGAGTTAGTCGGTTATTTTAAAGCGTGGATTGACGCTAATTACGATCAATATGATTTAATTTTCATTACTGATTTATTTGTACCTGATAAGCTAATACCTCACGTGGATAAAAAGAAGGTTGTTGTTATTGATCATCATTCTTCTCATCTAGAAGTAAAAGATAGGTACAAGATAGCTTCTGTATGCATTAAGACATATCCATCGTGTGTTAAATTAATACAAGAACGTTTTAGTAAAGTTTTATCAAACATTAGTCTCGAATTACAGGCACTATTTGATATAGTAAACGACTACGATTCTTACCAACTAAATTTTAGCGAAACGCTAAAGTTAAATGCTGTGTATCATAACTTTAACAAACCTAAGGTTGATAAGTTTATTAGTAGATACGAAGAAGGATTTGTACCTTTCAACATACAAGAGCAAAATGCCATTAAGCTATACTTTAATAAGCTGAAAGATCAGCTTGAACGAGCGGAATATTACTCAGGCACACTCAAGGGTTATAAAGTAATTAGCTGTACTGCGGACTTCGGTATTAATGAAGTTGCTCATCAAGCTTTAAAGAAATTCAAAGCTGATATTGTATTTATAGTGATGTTAAACACACAAACCATTTCTATAAGAAAAAATAAAGATACTTGTGACATTAACTTAGCTAAGTTAGCAGAGTTATTGTGTGATGGTGGAGGTCATCAATATGCCGCTGGCGGCAAAATCACAGATAAATTTTTAAACTTTACAAAAACTCTCACATATGTACATTAACGTCTGCGTAAGCCCTGCACAAAGCATTATAGATAGAGAAAGTGAACATATCTTACTTTCATTTTGTTCATACTGCACTTTACTAAAAGGTAAAAAGTTATCCTTTCAAAATGTGTTTATATTAACATTAGAAGACGCAAAACTAAAAGAATTACTAAAAAGCCTTTCAGGAGTTGATTCTGATCAAGATATCGTTAAAATGTTTTTAGACTACGATCCTACGATAACAAAGAGTAAGTACGTCACAAAGTACATTAACAGACGGCGTTTATGTCATTGACAGCAACTGAAAAACAAATATACAATACTTTTATTGCAACTGGACGTCAAGCTCAAAATAAACCGTTCACTTTCAGAAAAGATTTCTCTAAGTTTGATGATACTTCTTATATTCTTATTAAGAAATTATATGCATTCTTTAATAAGTATCCGCATATAAAAATGAACGATTATTTTATAGCACCATATAAGTATTACGGTGCTGATGAATATTTTGATCTTCAGTATTACACTACAGTAAAAGCCATTAAATGCTTCTCTCTATACCAGAGACAAAAAGAAACGCAGGATCCAGATAATGATACTACTATAAATGAGTGTAAATCGGCTTGCGCTTTTATCTATAATTTCTGCGCAGATAACAATCTAACACTTGAAGAATATAAGACTTATACAACAGGCTCGGTGCCCGAACTATTACAACATCTGAAAGATCATAGAATTAATTTTTATACAATCCATGGTCTAAATTGCGATCAAAATATAAATAGAGTGGAGGTTGATATACTCAACTTCATCATTAAAGATTTTACAGATATACTAAATACTACAAGAATAAATTTTCAAAAATCATCTAAATTAAAACATGTGATTCGAAAAGCTTTTACAATAATTGAAAATAAATTATTGCAAAATAAAAAACAACAAATACAATAAAATAAACAATAAACTAAAATAATATGAGCCAATACAATATGTCGATGTTTCAATCCATTAAGGATGCACTAAACAAGAATGAAGCTGCAGGTAATAGTACCTACACTGAAGTTCTTAAGACAACCCCAGGTAATACTTATACAGTAAGGCTGTTACCGCTACCATCCGATCCAAAGAATACTTTCTTTGAATACTTCAATCATGGCTGGGTTTCGTTTGCAACTGGTCAATACGTTCAAGCGCTTTCACCTATGACATTCGGTGAGAGAGATCCAATTGCAGAAGAAAGATTCAAGATTCTTCGTACTGGTAGTGAAGATGAAAAGGAAAAGGTTAAGGCTATCAAACGTGTCAACAAGTTTCTTGTTAACGTGTACGTTATTGATGATCCAAGTAATCCTGAAAATAATGGTAAGGTGAAAATCCTCCGTTATGGTAAGCAGCTTCAGAAGATCATCCTTGAAGCTATTGAGGGTGAAGATGCTGAGGAATTCGGTTCACGTATCTTTGATCTGGGTCCAGATGGTGTCAACTTCAAGATTAAGTGTGAAAATCAAGGTGAGTTTCCTACATATGTTTCATCTCGCTTTACTGCTTCAGGCAAGCTTAAGTTTTCTGAAGCGGAACAGAATGAAATCTATGGTAAGGCATTCGATCTTACTAAGGTTTATAGCTTGAAGTCTTATGACGATCTTAAGAAGATGTTCGATGAGCATTATCTATGTAAGACCGGAAGTGACCAAGCAGTCGCAGATGCACCAGCTATCAAGACTGAGTCAGCCCCGTGGCAACCCGCTGCAACTAATACTATATCACCCGTTTCGGTAGATGAAACTTCTATCGATGATGATATTGATGAACTACTAAAGGACTTGTAAGATGCAAATGACCGAACAAGAAAAATCTGCGTTGTTGCAGTTCTTAGGCACTACACACGCTCAAGCAAAGCAAACTGACCAGATGATTGTTGGTCAGTCTCAATTCTTACAGCCTGTTAGTAATAATATTCAACAACATTTTGCGCAGGCGATGCAAATGCCAACTGTACCGAATGCGCAGGATAATACTCAATATCACCCACCCGCGACGGTTGAACCGTCTCAAGCTGAAACACAGTTGGAACTCGTATTTAGAGAGCCACCTGCATATCAGCCAATTGGGTCATTCTTAGGTAACGAAGAAATATTAGAACAATTGAAGGAAATTAATTTGAATTTAACTAAGATAGCAGTTATACTTAAAGAAAGTAATGTCAAATCAAAAGCTAAAAATACAATCAAGGATTGACTGGTTGAGGTTTTTAGACGCTATTTCAAAAATAAATAATTCAGCTATAGTGAGCGTATCAGACAATGGTACGCTCACTTCGTTGGTAGCGTCTCCGGATCAAAATCTTATTCTGTACGGTGAAATTAATAATGTGTATAGCACTATAAATGCTACACTTAATATACCGGACATTAACAAGTTAATGAGAGTAGTTGATAATATCAATACAGAAAGTATTGAGTTTACTCTTAATAACAACAGCATTGAATACAAGGGCTCAGGTGTTAAGTTTAAGTATCATCTTTTCGATGATGGATATCTTAGCAAGCCGTCAATTAATGTAAACAAGGTAATGGAGCTTAAGTGTGATGTAAATTTCAAGTTCACAAAGCAAGTATTGACAAGCATTATCAAAGGTAGCTCGTTTGCTACAGATACAAGCAAAGTCTATTTATTTACAGATGGGACTGATTTGAGAGCTGAGCTAACAGATAGATCAAAGCACAATACTGATATGTACTCTTTAACATTGGGTACAGTTGATTTTGAGTTAGATCCTGTTATTCTTAACTTAGATAACGTGAGACTATTGCATTGTATTGATGATGTTATTCATTTCGGTATCAATACAAATGTAGGTGTTAATATCGTTGATATTTGCAATAGCAGCACTAAATTAAAATATATAATAACTACACTAACACAATGATAAAGAATAAAATAACTACATTATCGTATTTTGTAAAGAGATTGAAGGATTGTGGATTTACTACATGGAAGATGTATGACAAGTACGCTGAATCTGATCCACGTAAATGGACTATCTTAGTAGATCCAGGCAATACTTCTATTTACATTACTTGCTACGAAAACAGAGATTATAAGAGCGAAAAGATGTTTGAGTTCAATGATGGATCTCGTTTATTCCCTCGCAACTTTTCTATCAAAACTTCATCTATGGAAGTTATTGTAACGGCGTTAATTGAGAAGGGTGTCCCACAAATACAACCTGAAGTGTAATTATGTTTAAGATTGGATTGGTGCACGGCGATAGCTACGCCGTGCACACAGGCACATATGCTGGTGAGATCTTAATATATTTAAAGACTCATAAGGACGTGTATCAGTTTCTCTCTATTCCAAAAATGGAAAATAGAGAAGTCTCTAAGTTAGTATTTGAGAACGCAAGGAACAAGGGTATAATTAAATTTGTTGAGCGAGTACCACAATATGTCGTAAGCACCGCTGTAGATCAATACAAAGTAAATGAAAAATCTAATCCTAGACGCGAACAATTTGATCCATCGAACTCACTGGACAGCTAAAAATGCTGCAGGCGATGACTTAGAAAAACTGAATAGCTTTCATGTTTACTTCACTCTTAACGCAATTAAAAGTTATGTTGATATGTTTAAGCCAGATAGAATATATGCGTGTTGGGATGAAAAGCCTAATTACCATATAAACGAACGCAAATCTATCTACAGTGATTATAAGGGTAATCGTTCAGGTGACACTACACCTCATCAGAACAATTCCCTTATTAAAGAGTTTCTGGTGCATCTCGGTATACCTTCTATTTATCCTGAAAAGTTAGAAGCTGATGATTGTGTGTCATATCTATGCGATACACTAGAGGGTAAGAGTGTTATTGTATCTGTAGATAAAGACTTTTTACAGCTTGTTAATGAGAGCGTAACTCTATATAGTCCTATCTCTAAAGTATATTGTACACTTGATAACTTTGAGGGAGTAGCAAAATGCTCTAAAGAAGAATTTGTACTCATTAAGTGCCTACAAGGAGATAAGTCTGATAACGTTCCAGGTATCCCTAGATTCGGTAAAAATAAAGTCCAAGCATTTTTAGAAAATAAAATACTCTTAACAGAAGAGCAGCTTGAAATATATACACGAAATTATGAGCTCTTTAGACTTAATAGATATAAAGATGAAAATTGTGAATCTGAACGTACATGGCTCGACAAGCAGCTTAGTGATGTCAGCTCGTTGCTCCCCAATTACAATACTTTCATTCAGCTATGTATAGATCATAAGCTGAATAATATTCTAAGTAAGAAAGATAACTGGTATAACTTGTTTTTCGTAAAACATAAGCTAAGATTACTTTTTGAATGATCTCACTACCGGTAGACTACATCGTATCAAAGTTCTTCCAGTATACACACCAACCAAAGCACAACAAGTATAATAATACATATCAAGGTGGTTGTTGTATATGTAGGGAAGGTAAATCTTTAGGTAAGAAAAGAAGGTGTTTCTATATACCTGCAAAGGATATTATTTTTTGTCACAATTGCGGTTGGTCTAGCAAACCGTTCAAGTGGATAAAGGAGATATCAAGGTGTGAGAACATCGATATTATCGAAGAAGTAAAGGATTATGGTTATGAAGAAATCACCTTTACGGATAAGGAAGAAGTACCGAAGTTAGTACAGTCTAGTACTTTGCCGAAAGACAGTATTAATCTGTCTGATAGTATACAGCTAAACTTCTATAAAGGTAATGAGGTAGTACAGAAGTGTCTTGAGTTAATTAAGAAACGACGACTAGATACAGCTGTTAATAGACCATCAAGTCTATATATCTCTCTTGCAGATTTTAATCATAAAAACAGACTTGTAATACCATTCGTAGATGAAAAAGACAATATAGCGTTCTACCAGACACGTGGTTTCCTAGAAAAGGATTTAAAGACAAGGCCAAAGTATATATCTAAGATTAACGCTGAGAAGACCCTATTCAACATTAATCAAGTTAGTTCTGATTACGATACTGTCTATGTATTTGAAGGTCCAGTAAACGCATTCTTTACGAAAAATAGTGTTGCTGTCGCAGGTATTACTGACAAAGGTAAAAACACATTTACCTTAAAGCAACAGCAGCAAATTGATAATACACTAAAATGGTATAACAAAATTTGGGTTTTAGATAGCCAGTGGATTGACAATACATCACTCGTTAAGTCAGAAATTTTACTCAAGGATGGTCATAGTGTATTCATATGGCCAGAAAAGTTTGGTAGACAATTTAAAGACTTTAACGACATTTGTATGAAGTGTAAGATCGATGAAATATCTCACGACTTTATAAAAAAGCATACGTATAATGGTATAGAAGGTGTTTTGAGATTAGCTAATATAAAGCGACTTATACATACTTGAGTGAAGCATCACCGGCTTGAGATAAGTACCCTTTAAATGTCTCAGTAAGAGCAGCAAGCTCAGTAGCAACACGAGCAATCTTTCTTTGCTCAGAGCTTCTCATTTTATCCAAGATTGTATCAGGTTCAGCGGAAGCAAGAGCTGTTTGAATTGAGTTTTCTGTACCATTTAACATATCACGAAATTGCTCCATCTCAGAGATCCAACCCTTTATTTGCTGAACCATTTGATTATTTCGATCAGTAATAGCTTGAGATACAGCAGTATTTGCGGAGTCTGCTGGAGGAGCAGTATTTACATTAAAGTCATCAGGGTTAGTATCCTGATCTAATGTAGATAGCATAGCTTCTCTATCTGCATCTTGTTCGTGTAAGACGTGAAAGAATCTCTTCTCAAATTTTGTCATACAATTATTTAGTCTAGCAATAAATAATTATAATGGATTCTCCATACAAAACTACTTTTACTACATCGAGTCCAAAGCTTAACATGGATGTAGGTACTCAAATAGACCGCTATAAAGAAGAAGAAGCAAAGCAAAAGGCTCCATTAATACAGCCTTTTACATTAGATAGCTCAATGGAACTTTTAAGCGATATCTATGAAAAACTTTTAGATATGCGTAAAGCTGTTGAAAAAACAGCAATGCAACCTAAAGCAAACAAACAAGCATTAGCAGCAATCAACAGCATAATCGAGAATATCGGTAAAGAGATTTTAATGGATATCCCAGAACAGCTTGATAAATTGAATCTATAGCATACAATTGAGTATGCTTAAATTAATAACAGTCTCTCTCGCAATTGTACTTGCTATAAGCGCAGGTGTTGGTTTCGTTTTAGCGAACTTTATAGGCTTCTGGCAAGGGTTTATTGCTACAATTATTGTACAGTTTATTGCATCTTACGGTATTGCGTTCTTTAGAACTCCTAAAACCGAACAAGTTGAGAGTAACGAAGCTCAACAACTACTTGATCTACAGACCGTTGAGATTGCATGTCCATGTACTCATATTGTTTCGAAGTCTCCTGTATTCTTTGGTATTAACAACGAGTTTGTGTGTACTAAATGCAGTAGTAAGTTTAGAGTTGATTTGTCGTATGAGTCTGTGTTAGTAACAGAGCCGCTTAACATTGAAAATGCTTACAACTTCCTTAAATCAAAGGAACAGTAATATAATAGTGTATAGTGAAGAACATACAATTTAAACTAAAGAATAATAAAGTGCATGAAATGACCTTGCAAGAAGTCACCCGTTGGGCCTGCTTGATTGAAGGGATTGAAGAAGTATCAAAACAATCATGTATTCTTGGTATAAGTCCAGATAATGATAACTGGATTCAGCCACTAGCATTTAAGAAATATATCGACGAGCGGTATCATTCAATGCTTCACGATCTTACAGTTGAGCAAAAATTAGGAAGACTTTAAGACCTACAATTACACTTCGTTTTAGGTGTATCAAAAATCTCAACTACCTCGTCTTTTTCAAAAATCTGAACTACCTCATCTTTTATATACTCTCGTGTATCTTCAGGTATTACAGTTAGAAAAGCATCTTCAATTGCGTCTGTATCTAGTCCGATCTCAAGAGCACCAATTATATAGTTGCGATACCGATCATTATAGGTATTTGTATAAGGTATACCATTAGGTCTTCCAAATCGGTGACACCAACCTAAAAACGGTAAGCATTTAACCTCTCTGTTATTTCTACGGTATTTCTCGTGTATATAACCTTCTTCACCACCAAAGCCACGGAAGTTAGGATTAAAGCCTAGCCAATCAGCTTTTCTACAAGTAAACAGACCACAGCCTTGAGCAGGTATATCAAATGGTTCATTATCTCTATCAAAGCCTCTTGAATCTGTTCCCCACTGACCCCACATATGACTACTCCATGTTAAATTAAAATGAGTACTGATATCTTCTAAATTGTCGTATAATAAAGGACCATGATATAACCCACGTGCAGCATTTTTATCATAAAACTCTATTAATTTTTTAATGCTACCAGCTTCAAGCAATACATGACAATCAATACATAAAACATATGGTGTATTAGCTTTCTCAAATACAATATTTTTTATCGTTGTCGATGTATAATCGGTAAATGGTATATATTGATATGGTTCTTGTATGCTTGTTGTAAAGTGTTTCAGACTCTCACCATGCTTACTCAAGGGGTTATTATCAACAATAATAAATTCGATATCATCCAAAACTTCACTATGATACATTCTAATAGATTGTATAGTGAAATACACTCCATCAAAATCATCGTAGGTACACATACCTATAGTGAGTTTTCTCATATACGTATTTACTATGTACTTTAATTAAGTCAAAGGTAAAGATGTAATCGTCTCAACTGCAGTGTTGTTTCTTACACCATCTGTATGAAAATTATATACAAACGCAGAAGCAGTGCTGGTGTTTGTTGTTGAAATAGGTGTACAGAAAGAAAATCCTACATATACATTATTTAAGTTAGATGGGTTGCTGATAGAAGCGCTAAATGGTACAGATGCTAACGTAGTGAAATTAGGATCTGTACTCTTTCTATAATCGATTACAAGTAACTGTTGAGGGTTGCTAAATCTACATCTCACTACTTGCTGAGTATTATAGAAGCTAAAATTAGTACCAGATAAGCTTTGATTGTATATTACTTGATTACTACTGTTTCTAACAACAAGTGAGTAAACTTTTATTCGATCTAGTGAGACGCCTGGTCTAATATCAGAAGATAGAGCAAATAAACCTGTAGTATCAAATGCTACAGATGCTATGTTATAAGGAATGTTGGATCCTATGTACTGGCCAGATAGCGCAGAAAGTGGTGACGTGCTTAGTGTAGTTAAATATGTACAAAATCCGTATTGAGCGGAAACACTAGATACTAAACACGAATATGACCACGTTATATCATAATTAGAATTATACGCAGTGTTATTCTTGAAAGAAAAACACTTTGCAGTAATTGGTAGTAGTATGTCAGCTGGGTAAGGCATGTTGTTGAAAGCAGATTGTTATTGTATTTAACACTTTAAAGTATTTAGAGAAGACTATGTTATATTCCATCTTTGCCATTTCTTTTTTAACTACTCTAAGATATTCAGGTTCAATGTTGACGATAATACTATGTCGTGTGCGATCACATATGACATTATCAGAAAACTCTTCACAAAAAGCCTTAGCTTTTTCGCTGATCTTCATACATATATTTAATGTTATAAGTGTTAATACACAGTAACACTAAATCTAGTATCGTTACTAACGTAGCCGGATGTTACTACAGGTCCTTGTGGTTGACCATAAGCACCAATTGGTATTGTGTAAAAGAATACAAGTATTTGACTTGTTGGAACGCCAGGTGGTCCAATTGCTTTATAATATGGCTTAATTGTCGGATCTTCACCATATTTGTAGTAGTTGTTAGTCCAAGAGTGAGCTGCATTTTTAGCAACGACATCAATTACAACTGTTGTTGGATCAAATGTATCAGTAGTTGTAATTAAGTACCCAGAAGCTCCACGGTAATCTAAGTTAGAATCAGTCTGTCTTGGTGTAAACCCAAATAATGTATTACTAACTTGAGTACTTACATAACTAAAGTTTACAGCTGATACACTTGCAACACTAGCCTTTCTCGTAACGGTACCTGCTTGTGTAAATGTAGCATGTGCCTTTGGTACAAATAATCCACCTATCTGCACATTACCACTTGAAATTGCATTGAATGTCGTGGCTGATAAACCGTTAACTGTAGCAGTTAAACCTTGACCTACTGTAATATTAGTTGAAGGTATTGTTATAGTAGATGAAGGTAATAAAGCAGTTAAACCTGGGCCTACTGTAACAGTAGATGAAAGTATTGTAATAGTAGATGAACCAGAAGCAGCTGGCATGAATGAATTAAAACTTGCCCAACTCAAATTACCTGAACTATCTGTAGTTAAAACTGTATTAGAAGATAATGCACTAGACGGAAACTTGTAATTTATTGTGTTAATATTCAGAGCACTCGGCAATGTGACATAAGTGCTTATGTTAGGTATGATTTTATCTATAGCTATAGTAGAAGATAATGTTACCTTGCCGGTATCTAGAGTTAAAGAATTACCTAGAGCATTAGAAGAAATGTTATAAGCTGAAATAGCACAAACACTAACTGTATTAGTTGAGGATACTTTTATTGTATTATTAGCAGCTGCATACACACCACCAATTTGTTCCCAGCTAGATAAATTTGAATATGTACTGTTTTGTAAGCGATATAATATTTTATTATCAGTATCGTATGCTAAATCACCTACAGCCGGATTTGTCAGGCCAGTGGTAACATCAGATACTGAACCCTTAAATACATTACCTACTAAGATACCACCAGCAGTAAGACCATCACCAACATATAGTCGCTTTGTATCTGTTGTATAACCAATTTCTGCTGAATCTAATACAACAGTTTTTCTATCACTATCAGAACCACTACGTACTAATAGCTTAAGTAAAGTATTTTCTAAAATTTCGATTGATTTACCCATAAAGATTAAAATGTAAACACAGGTATTGCAAATCTACCTGGAATGTGGTTAGAGTTGTTTCTTGCGCTAAGACCGGTATCATTACTATTACCTTCAAATACAATGAATCCTGCTGATGATAGCACAGGGTATGTTGTATTTCCAGTGCTATCTGATGATATTGCTGTAAATGTAGTTCTACCATAACTAGGAGTGTATCCAGCTTTTACCTGATCTGGTGATCCATTGTAAATACTACCAGACAGGTTACAAGAAAGTAGGTCGTAAATTGACGATACAATCGATCTAACGAAACCATTTTGAACAATAGGTGCAGCTAACTCACTAGCAACAAGAGTACTACTCACTGACGGTGAAGTAGCTCCACTAGAGAACGTTACAATACCACTTGAAAGAGCGAGATAATTTGGATCGACACCTCGTACTAGTGTACTAACTGCGTTATTAAAGGGGTTAACTTCAAAACCGCAAAGTAAGCTACTATAAGAAATAGCGGAAATAGGTGTACCAATTACTGTTAGTTGATTTGAGCTATTATATCCTATACTAACACCATCAACATATGCGCTAAGAGCTACGCCATTACCACCTCGTAAACCTCTCGAAACAACTGAAGGGTCGATATGTATAGGCTTAATAGCGCTAGCTGCTAGAGCAAATGACGTTCCAGATATTCCAAATTGTGTTGTATTATAATTAATAACAAAACGACCTGTACCATCAAAAGCAACGCTTGAGCTAGATAATTGAGCTTGATTTAAGTAGGCACTATTAATAGAGCTTAATGCAACAGAGAGTTGATTATCGACATCATAAGATATAGTACCAGTATCAACTTGAGAGCCTATAAACTGCCATAAACCAGAGCTATTGTATTGATATAACAAGTTACCTGCGTACACAATATCACCTATTTCAGGTTGTAGTGTAGATAGGCCTGTATAACTATTAAGTATACCATGAATTTTAGGAGCAGCAGGTACACCACCAGATAATGTTCCAGTTCCAACATATAGACGTTGTGTATCTATAGTGTACCCTAACTCACCCTCATCTAAAATAACGAGACGACGTTGGCTGTTTGTGCCACGGCGTACTTTTAGTTTTATTACTTGTATATCTGCCATTGTATTAATATGTTACAGGATTACCCCAACCACTAAGTGTGTAAGTAAATACATTAACAGCTAAATCTACTAATGTACTATTACTTGTTATTTTTTGAAGTATGTTTAATTTATCACCAACTTGTGGAGAATTCCAGCTTACAACACTAAGTAATTGCTCTCTACTGGGACCTGCTTGAGTTGATATTCTAGTTGGGTAAAAAAATGTTTTATTATCAAGTGAACTAACAATCTGAGATACTTGATTATTAGTTACTGTAATAACAGGTGCACTGTATGTACCGTCAGTAAGTACTGTTGCGTTTATGCTTGACAGTACAGATGATATTGATCTTATAGAAAGTTGAGATACACCATCTGATACAACAACACCCTGTACTGATCCGATACTCTGAGGGTAAGATATGTTGTTAATATCTAGATTTGATATACTTGCACTTGTTGTTGACAGTTGTAAAGTAGTCTTATTACCTATCCCATCAAAAACAGGCACTAAACCTACAGATAGAGAAGCTGAACTCAAGTGTAAGAACGATGAGTATACATCTGCTATATTCTGTCCTGTCAAATTTGCTGGCATAAAATTATTTATACTTGAGAGTTAGTATTAACAGCAAGTTTTTGTTGAATACTGAATAACTCATTGATTATTCGATTTAATGTGCCTACATTTATATACTCATTTTCGTACATATATAAATCACTTACACCAACACTATCAATAGTTGCTGGTTTTGTTCCAGTTACAGCGCCTGTATTATAATTATACATCTTAGAACTGTTTGAATATAGTGACAATACATCACTTAGTATATTTTTTGTAATATTATTAATATTTAAACCAATACTGTTATCAAATAAGTCAATACTTACATAGTTTTTCGGTAATGTTGTAGGTGGTATGCTTAGAAATGTAGAATTATTAACAATAGTAAAGCTATCATTTAAAAATAACGCTGCATTTAATGTATTACTACAAGAAAATTGAATATCGTATATAATGTTATTGTTGCTAGGTGTATCCATCTGCAGCAAAATAATATCAGCGGCATTAATATTTACATATTGTTCATTAATTATGTTATTGTATTGCAATATACCAAGTGAGCTACTGTTTGAAAATTGTAATATAGGATATTCACTTGAAGTTAATGTTCTAAATTCTACAATATCAATTGTACCATCTGATTTATACCTTCTACTTATTAGAATATTTGAATCAAATTGTGCAAACTCAAATGTATCAGTTAAGTTTGCATTTTTTAATTCAGAAGAGTAAATAGAATCTGTATTTGTTAATAATGTAGAAATGTCATACACTTTAATATAGGTTACATTTTTAATACTACCAATAACAGCTAAAATATCGTCTTCAAAACGTTGAACAATTCTATTTATAGAATTAAATCCTAGATCTGATGCGTTGTACGTTATAATAGATTCTTGTGAATTTACATACGACAATTCTAATACTAATTTACCTTGCTCTTGTACAAGAGCTGATCTATAGGTCGGACCGTACACAGAATTATGTCTATCTGTAAGGGTTCGTATTAAAGATATATAGAAACTATCACTTAGTGATAGGTATGATCCGTTCTCACCATATGAGACATTATAAACATAACACTTATCAAATGTTGTATGAAATAGTGAGTTATTATAGCGGTTATACTTAAAGAACTTATTATCAAAAAGAGGTGCTTGAAGTCCGTCAACTATGTTTGATGATAAGTTTGAGTTTATAGTACCAGACATTTGCTGATTACCATTAAAGTAATAATATTTACCAGCTGATGTTGTTAGAAAAAGTGTGTTAGAGTTTTGAGATGTACCTCTAACTGTATAATACTGCGTGTTGCTAGCTGATACGCGTATCTTAGGTAGTAACTTACCAGTAAATGTATCAGAATTACTAGTTAAGCATGTTGTATATGTTAATTTGTCTTGTGTTTTAGTAAGAGTATTGAATATACTAGGGTTATATGTTACTTGACTTGCATAAATTTTTAGGTTATTTAAATTTAATGTGTCAAATACATCACGCAACGTATTACTCGTTAAAACATCACGTTGCGATATACTATTCTTATAGATAGGTACATTAGAGCTATAGTATGGACCTATATCTATTTTATTTTCAATTACTTGTGCAAAGAATGTACTAGTTGCAGATAGTAAAACAGATTGAGAATCAAAGACACTACCTGTATAAACGTTATTGCCCATAACATTCACCACTCCTGTGTATGGAGTACCGTCCTGCAGAGTAAATATACCTGCATCTATATACTTAAAGTATCTTATCATGTGATAATATTAATTTGGTTGATGTTAGAGTTAATAGGTGCAAGATCAGATATACTCGCATTTATTACATCTTTTATTTGCGTGAGCATCACTTCATCAGTAATACCTAAGTTAGATATATTTAAGTTGAGAGAGTTAGACTTACTCTTCTGATTTGATGTAAATGAGTTAAGCTGAGTTATGTTATCTGTAGCATTTCTCATTCCGCATGGTAGTGTGATAGCAAAATCTTCCGCAAAGTTGAAGGAATCTTTGATAGATAGTATAATAACATCATCAGGTGGCAACGGTGATACAGATAAAAATACATTATCGAGATAACTCACATAATCTGCTAGTTTATTACCGTTGGCATAGAAATCACCATATAGTAATTTGTAGTACTGAGGGTAGAAGTATTGTATATTCGCTGTTTCACCATTAATGAAGAACTGAATTACACCTCTAGTTGAATCAACATTGAGAATTATATTGTTATCTATATTCTGAACAAGTTTAAATGAGTTAGCAATAACTTTATAGCTGTTAGAAGACTGATCGTATAGAGATATCTCTAAGTTTACAGTTGTATTATTGTAACTTATTGAAACATAACCTTCAATACCGCTAAACTTCGATGAGATTGTCTTATAATTTTCGGAAAGTTGTGTAATTAGAGTACATTTTAACGTAAACCCACCATTACTATTGATAGTAGTATAGTAATTTTCTAAATTCTGACCATATATGTTTAAGTGATCGAAAGAAACCTTATCTATATCGAAACGTTCGTAAATATAACGGGTGTTTGGCTTAAACGCCATATCACTTTTCTTATCAAACACTTGTTCTACAGATATCGAACTACTCAAGCTTGCGTTTGAAACTATAAGTTGCTCAAGATAAGTGTTGTATGTAGTATTATACGCTGCTGTAGTAGAAAGAGCTTGTCTTTTTGTAACAAGGTTGGGGTAATAGTATCTATCTACCCATACACTGCTGTTAGTGAAGGGACTACCAGATAACCAAGTGCATAGATACACCTTCTCACTACCGTCGCCTTGCTTATCAGCATAGTATACTTTATCTGAATATACAGGTGTGTTAAATGGAAATGAGCCAGCTTCTTTAAACTTTGTATCGTTAATGTTTATTTGTGTAAACGGAGACATTACCGCATCAGTCGTAAATTCATTTAAACCTGGTACTATCCTTATGCTTCTGTTATATGTAACGTAATTTAACTCAAGACCTTCATCTAACTCCGTATCAATCTCGTTAAATATTGTAGTATATTCTCTAAGATCTGTTATACTATTGTGAGAGCTTAAAGATAAAGTGTTACCTCTAACAAGTCTGTTATCATCAGACATTTGATTCTTTAATGTTACAATATTAAGGTCGTTTATAGTAGATGTATGTAAATTTCTATAAAGTAGGAAATTATTCGGTAAATCTATCTCACTATTTGCTAGATCAACACTAAGTGAGCCATTATAGTAATTAATATAGTCTGTTGATAGCTTATCTTTAACTTGTAGGTTAATTATGTTGCTAATGTTGAAGGAGTTGTCTCTAAACGCATTAGGTGAGATGCCGATTGTGGAAATAGCTGACAATTTACCACCAACTGATGTAAGTTGTAATGCATTTGCTGGTTTTAAAAAGAAAATCTTATTATCATTTAGAAGATACCTAAAGAATTGACTCCCCGTTGGTGTAAAGTTAGTGTTATATAATAATGCCTTCTTAAACTTACATACATTATTGTCAACAACTAGATAATATAGTGCAGTGTTGTCATTATATGAAATAGTGCAGTATTCTTCATCAATAAAAGTAATTTCGAAGTTGTATGTGGGATTATTTGAGATGCCAGCATTGTAATAATAATCAAATTTTGTAGTATCTGAACTAGATAGAGGTAATACTGCAACATACGACTCACCGAAAGCAATATTTGTGATGATACTATTAGATTTTACAATTACATCAGACTGCTTTACATATGTGCTAAGCTTATTTTTTGAGGTGAGATATAAATTACTGTAATTCTTTGTCTGTACATCAGCTATACCTGATAACGCAGCAACAAAATTGAACTTATAGTTACCGTTAAATAAAATTTGTCCTTGCTGTAAACTTACGTCACGCAATTTAATATCTAGAGGGTTAGATATTAAAGATGAAGCGTTATACTGTTTAAGTGGCATATATGTATTTAATTAAATTATAGTGTTTCAGAATTAAAAACAAATTCTATAACACTACCATCACTCGCTGAGAATGTGTATAATAAATCGCGTGATGTATTAATGTAGTTTGTACTAAGAAGATTTAAGTCACCAATTTTAGCATAGTGAGATGGTGAATATACTGTAATTGGCTGAATAAATCTACAAGATGTACTATCCTGATAAGTTACTAGTGTTTGACAACTAATCTTTACTGCGAGTGAGTTGGCTGATGGATAGTATATATGATTATAATCTTTTAATATTGTATAATTTACATTATACAATATTTGATCAAAAATAGATAAATCTCTATAATCAATAAAGAAATTATTGTTATGAAATTCGTCAGCCGTATTATCACCCCATCTAAAACGAACATCTGTAGGTATTCTAGATCTATCGATACCCGAGAGTGATACAGTCAATGAGGTTATATCACTAAAATTGACGTTAGGTAGATAAACATTACTTAGAGACGGATTAGATGAAAGATTTAGAGTGTATGATGTCATAACTTTAAGTAATTATTGAATGAGTAACTTCCACCCTGTATAAATGTACTGAATGAACTTAGAGTGTTGCTTGATGTAAACACGGCTGTTATGTTATTAGATCCAAACTTATAACCATAAGTATAGTCTATAATATCACTAACATTATCTCTGAAGTTTACTGTAAATAAATACGGCAATTTATTCTGATCCTTTAATACATACGAAATGTTAAATATATTCAGGTCAGAGTTATAAGTTAATTGTGGTGTATCAGCTTGCACGTATAATACACCATCTGTTGCAATACTAAAATCATTTGTATAATCAGATATTGTTGTATCTGGGAATATTTGATGTAGCTTAAGTGTATTTAGATCAAGTTTGTTAATAATTGGATACACAAACGCGGTTGAAGTGTTTGGTGTATCGTAAGTAGAAAGCGTAGCAAAGTATACATTATTATTTACCTTGTATCTATTCGAAATTGTATTAAATAAATCATCTCTGTAACGTGTAATTATATTAGATGTCTTTGGATTAATAAATTCACCATCAACTACAGAGATCTTATCACATATTAAGTAATTAGCTGATTGTAAAATAATAGTATCGTATATTAAGTCGAAGTTTATTATACCTGCAGTTAGGTTTTGATATACTGACAGAGGGTATTTACTTTGCATGTAAGACAACTTACTCAGTATATTATCATAATTACCCATAGCATCACCTACAACTACAGAACCTAATAGGCTATTACGTTCAACTATACTGTTAGTTGATATTGTAGTATTAGTTGTGTATGTAGTAACAGCTTTAGGATCAACACTATCTACATAAGCCTTTTCAGTCAGACTGTAGAAACTCTCTGTAGTGTTGTAATTCGTTAAGAATGAACCACCGTCAACATCTATTACACCATTATTTGCAGATACTCTAACAGATTGTGTGAATGTAGCTGATAAAGTAGGAAAGGTTGGTCTTGTATATGGTACAGCTGTATTTACACCTGCTTCGAGAAGAGTACTAAAGTAATATGTGCCAGTTCCAGGGAAGCTAGATAAGTCAGATCGTATAGGATCAGGTAAGCGTCCGGTATCGTTAAGTGTAAAATATGCACCATCACGAATACCAACTGAAGCAGGGTGTAGATACTGTGTATTAATATCTATAACCTCAGTTGGTGATATAAATTCAGTAATATGTTTAAAATCACCAAAGTTTAGTGTGTAATACTGTGATGAGCGGGCAGAAAATCCATTTGTAACAGTAGATAGACCTGAGCGTATAGTTTGAGTATTAAGAATACCTGTTAATGCATAGTTAAAACTCTTATTCTCACCAAAAATATCATCGTAGAACTTGTAACCGTTGAGTTGTAAGTATAAAACTTCCTTTACTTCAGTTAAATTAATATTCTGTCTAAAATTGTTATTATCTTTAAGTAACCCGTATACGTTTCCGTAAATGTCTTCCTTTTCATCGTGAAAATAACCGCTATCAACGATAGATTTGAGATTCTTTGACTTAGAAGAGTTATAACCATAAAAAGATACGCTATCAGCAGGTTGATTCGGCTCGTTACGAGCGTAACCTAATCTAGCATTATTCTTAAACGATTGAGTAAGTGAGAAGAAATCAATAACCTCGATGTTACTCCCGTATTTGTAAGGGTCAGGGAAGTAATAAGGTTTGTTATATTCAAGTGATTCAAGATTTATGGTAAATGTAAACTTACCAGGATCAACAACGACTGGTGTAGTCTTACTAGGTCTAAAGAACCCTATAACACGCTTAGTTACAAAGTTATTAGACGGGGAAGACGCTACAGTAGGGTAGTATCTGTTTAAGAAATTACCAATAGGGTTAGTAGCGGTGAATAACTTTTCAAAAACAATGTTACTACCAATGTATACAGGCACTTCTTCTTCTACAACGACTACATTTGTGTCAATAATAGGTGTTATTATCTCAACACCTAAATTGGTCGTTATGATTGTCGGTGGAGTAATTGGCCCTCGAGCTATAGTAGTTTTAGATTCTTCGTTAATCGACTCTTGATAATCTTTATCATTTACATACACGGGACGACTATAAGAGTCGTACTCAACCATGAAATTATCACCAGTAGCATCAGCAAATATAGCAGGAATACCGTATAGTGTAGCAGTTATATCTATCGGCGTATTTAAAGTGCTTGAAGTAGGTATATTAGGTATTGTTAACTTACCAAAGCTTTCAGATGTATTTTTATCTTGTGTAATCTTTCTATTACCAACTTTCCATACAATTTTTTCAAAGTATAATATTTGATCTGTTAGTTCTAAGCTTAATCTTAAATGTAATGTAGCGAAACCTGTGTTAGTTGGTGGATATTCAACTAATGAACTTATTCGTTGATATTTTTCGTAGTTAGTAGTACTAAAGATATAGTAATTATTGCCTGTAGCAGCATTTCCGTTACTATCTGGCTTATTATTAATAAGACCTAATTGATAGTTGAGAAGTTTAGATGGTTTAAAGCTTTTTGCAGAATAACTTCCATTATTATCATATATAAACAAGCATGTTGGATAAAATCCATAGTAGTTTACTGAAGTATACTTATGAGTAACTTCCTGAACTTGTACCATATTGCTAAGGCTATCAGTATAGGTTACAGGTACAACATTATATTCACTATCACTGTAATTCCATATAATATATTTTAAGCCTTTGTCAATTACACTGATGAATTTAACCTCAACAGGTAAATCATAGCTAAGTACAGGTGTTATATTGAAAGGTGCCGTAGCTAGCACCTCGCTTTGATTACTATCAGCAATACCGAAACAAATATTCGATGTATCTAACAATGGTAGTGTTGGTACCTGAACTTTATACTTTGTTTTATTATTAAAGTATAAAGTTACCTGCGGTACATAGACCAATTGTGATGGTAAAAGTCTATATGTGTAGTTATTACGAGAAATATCTGTAGTTATAGGGGAACCAAAAACACTTGTAACATCTACCGTACCATCACCAAAAGACCATTCAATATAATCAATATCTAAACGGTTGATATTTTTTATTTCATAACCTACAGTTAACGGTAAGCTTGAAACAGAAGATGCAACTGTTGTTACAGCAGGCTGACCATCAGCTAATAAGTAATTTACATCAGTACCTACTGTATAGGTCTGTGATATAGTATCCCAACTAGCTGGAACTGTGTATATTTTGTTAGTAGATGCAACTGTTACTGTAATAGATTCACCAGTATAGCTTACACCGCTGCTATCTATCAGTGTTACATTAACAATATAATTGCCGTCTGCATTGTATGTGTAAATCGTATCAAATTTCGGTATAAGTACACTCTTATCTTCAGCAGTAGTAGTAGTCCAGCTAGGAAAAAAATTAGATACATTATTTATTGAGCTGAGAATACTGCTATATGATGAGCTTGGTAGTGTTATAACTGCAGAATTACCATCACCAAAATCCCAAACAGCTTTAACTAAATCTTTATTATTAGGAAATAAAAATCCAGCACAAAAATTAACTACAGTTGTGTGAGGTATATTATAGTACCTCACTAGAGAGTAGTCTAAAATTGTATTACTTACAACAACATCACTCATTATGTATATTTATAGCCAGAGCTAATATCTCTACAGCATTAGTAAGTGCCATTTAGATAAATATTAAAATTATTATCTATTGCATTATTATAATGTACATTTAAAATGTAACAACTTTACCTGGGAACAGGCGTTACATATATATTACACCCCTAAGGTTAATTATTTTACACGAGTTGGAATGGGCCACCATTACTGTACGGTTGATTAGGTGGTTGCACCGACGGTTCTGTTGACGTAGTTGGTGGTGGTAGAGTAGGTGGGTCACCCTTTACTACATATGGTTTAGGTCTACCTCTTTTAGTTGAATCAGATCCACTACCACCATCCGAGCATGGAGGACAGTCAGTGGTTGGCCCAGTAGGTGGATTAGTGGTTGACCCAGTAGGTGGATTAGTGGTTGACCCAGTAGGTGGATTAGTGGTTGACCCAGTAGGTGACAATGTAGGCTCAGGTGGCGGTGGCGGCGGCGGATCAGGAGGCCCGTCACACTCAGGACAGAGAGTAGTTGATGTAGTTGGATTAGGTGATGTAGTTGGATTAGGCTTACCGCCACAGCATTTATATTTTTTGAGAATAAACTCATTACGACCAGGCCCGACATAAGTTATTGGCTCGGCAGCGACGTCTCCGGACGGGTGGCCAGTATCACCTGTTATAAAATAACTACAACCTGTTACTTTCTTAGTTGGAACATGTATAATATCCATACCATACATTGTAGAGGTATCAATGTCTGGATTACCATTGACAGTGTCTGACAGACAACCAAGTTGAAACTTATGCCTATAGCTAGCGCCAGTTAAATGTGGAGTTACAATAGTTTCGACAGCTGCATTGGGTGATTTACGGAGGTCGATGAATTTATAGTTTGGATCAGTACAAGTAAACGATACTATATCGTCTACGAAATAATCTATTGTTTCACCTTCATTAAGACACTCTATGTTTCTTTTGTCTGTTGTAACCGGTCCAGAACTAAAAAGCAGAATGCTCTTACAACCACAACCACCACCGCCTCCAGGTGGTTTACCACCACCGCCTCCAGGTGGTTTACCACCATCGCCGCCCGGTGGTGGTGTCGGAGGTGGTGGTGGCTCAGGTTTTTTACAAGAAGCTTGACATTCTGCTTTCGTTTTAAACTTACCATCTCTTCTACTTAGACAGTTAAAGTTAACACATGAATACTTACGATCATTAAATACAAATGGAGGTAGTGTAGCTGGAGGAGGTAAAGTAGTGCTAGTAGCTGGAGGTAAAGTAGTTGGAGGTGAAGTAGTGCTAGTACCTGGAGGTAAAGTAGGTGGTGGTGAAGTAGTGCTAGTACCTGGAGGACCTGGAGGTAGTGAAGTAGTGCTAGCAGATGCAGGTAATGTAGTGCTAGTAGCAGATACAGGTAAAGTAGTTGTAAGTACTTTAATAAACTCAGTGTTATATCTAACACTAGTATTTGACTGTACATTAAGAACTGGTACATTGCTAATTACAGGCGTAGCAGATATATAGAAAAAATCTGTACCCATATATTTCTTAGTAAGTTCACGTTTATCATCAAATACATCATCTACTTCTTGTAAAATTCGATCAGTAGTTGATAAGCCTGCAAATACTTTAGATACTAATTCTGTATTACTCTTGAGAAATATATCTTCATTGTAATCTCTATCATACAAACCATAAACGCTCTGATCAGGTTGTTTGTTAAAGTAGCCTGTCTCAGCATCATATAATGGATCAACGTTAACGTTAAGCTTACTCGCTATTGTATCAATATCTGATACAATTGTTTGATTAGCATTATTAGCAAGAAACTCTATTATCCTCTCTTTAATAGAACTTACAAAGCCTTTAGATGAAGCTTTATACTTTTTTCTTATAGGCTCTAGCTTAACCTCTTCACGCTTATCACGGTAATAGTCAGCTATAGATTTAATCTTAGCTGCAATAAATTTTGTAGCTACATCAAGATCATAGGGATCGGAATAATCTATGTTAGATAAAAACTTATTCTCAGCTGCACTATTGTAGTTAAGAGTTAAGTCTTTAACAAATGAACGATAACCTTCTACAATTAAGATATCAGAAGTAGAGGTCTTCTTATTCTTAAAATTATTCCATGTAGTAATATAATGATTATAATAAGTGGTAACGTTATTTGAATTAACTAAGTTAGCAACTGTCTTAATAAACTCTAACAAACTAAACGGACTAGTACCATCCTTAGCAAAACGTCTATCGACATTCACATTTGTAATAGAGAAAGGAACTGGTGGAAACCCTAGTGTGAGCATTAAAGTTATTTAGTTTGTATTGAGAGAAAGCGACTGATATAGTGTATCAAGTATAATTGTATTGTATACATTATCATTAGTACTCGGTGTTACGTTTGTAAGATTCATATCTAACACACCACCAATGTATTTATCATCATATACATTAACAAACGTATAGAACTCATAAAAAGTATCAATATTAGCTGACGTAAAGTTCTGAGGTAATATCAACGGCCATCCCCATGTATTGTTATAGTCTTTTATAAAATACACTCCTTCAGTTAGTATATCATCATTACTCTCAGTTAATAAAGATAAACTCGATTCAGTATCAAGTGTTGGAGACGTAATAACACCCTGTAATGGTTGGTATGTGTTTAGTAAGATGTATTTTCTACTAAATTTTTCATACGCTACAATGTTATCTGTAGGTGACACTACGTATGTGTATGGGTCTATTTTAGTACCGAGATTTCTGCCGTATATGTCGTTTGTTGTTCTACCTAGACTATTAAAATTCTCAGCAAACTTATTCTGAATACCAAACAACTTACTATCCTTTATAGATAGTAAGCTAACTAAGCGTTGTATCTTGTTAGGGAAGTTAGCTAGATTTTGATCGAAAATTGTATTTGAATTATCTAGCATCTGACTCATAGATAATAATCTTATAATTTCAGCCGTGTCAATATTAGTAGTGTTATCAACAAAATTAGATATTCTTTCATTTATCTTCTTACTTAATGCTTCAATATCTGAGTTTGCATCGCCAAATATACTTCCAAGGAAATCACCGAAGAATATTTCCTTATCAAGTAGAGTTTCTTGAAATCTCAAACTCTTATACATTGCCTCACCGTCGAAGTCTTCACCTTTTTTGTAGAGTTTAAAATAATCGTATGGGTATATATCAAATGTATTAGATAAACCATTAAAAGATCCATTAATTGAAGTTCCACTTATTGTTTTAATTGAAGTAGCTATAGCACTTAAAGCAACACCTGTTAGTGGTTCAGTTAAATCACTTGTATATTCGAGGTAGCCTCTAAAATAACCACCAGATGACAGTGCTGTTAGTGTACTTTGTAAGCTACTAATAACATATGTCGTTGTGCTTAGTGCATCGCCATTTTTAACTAAGTTAACTTGAATTTGATTAGAACTTAACCCATTTAAGGTGAGTGGGTTAACATTCTTAATAGTATTGTTATTACTATCCTTTAACTTAATAACAAAATGTATTTTTGAGTTATTAAACTTAGTAGTATTGATGTTAAATGTTGAAAGAGGTTCACTATCACCATCAACGCCATTAGACGTAATTGAAAGTTTAGATATGTCACTATTCTCAACTACAGCTCCTGAAAGAGTTACGTTAAGTGGATTATTAATATTACCATACTGTCTACTTAAAACTAAATTAAACTTGTTAGTAGGTAAGTCATCTCGGTAATAGTACGTACCTATACCAGAAAAACCTACGATAATAGAACTATTATCACCCGTAAGTGATTGTTGAAGTGCATTGTTAGTTAATTTTACATATATTGCAGTTAAAGGTAAGCTAATAGAATTAGCTTCTACTAATTCGTAGCTATTACTTGAAGGTATAAAGTTCTTAGTTAATAAAGAGTTGTAACGCTTGAGGTGGTTATACTTATATGGTTCAAATTCTGAGTAGCTAGTTGATTTTGAGCCTGATACTGTATAATTTATTGTTGAATTAGTGTAATAGTATGGTAAGGTTTGAGTTATTTGTATGCTATTAGATAATTTACCACAATTTAATGCTAAGTTAAAAGTGTTTATTTTAAAAGTATCTTCAATATAATCTTTAATGATTACTGTTTTAGATATACTAGCAAGGTTTGCTTGATTAAACTTATCATAAACAAATAATTTTACTGCATAAGCGCCTGGAGTACTGTATATATGTGTAGGTGATAGTGTAGTAGAGCTTTGTGTATCACCAAAATCCCAGACTACACGTACACTTTCACCAAAGCTAGACGGTATAATGGGTACAAACGTCAGTGGTGTAATAGATAGACAGTAAGATGATAACGATGTAGTGTTATTTTGATAGTCTACAACGTTAAAATCCGCATATGTTGAATTTATATTACTCATCTACAACTTCTATAAAGTTAGTTATCGTCTCTGGTGAATTAAAATATGGGAATTTAAAAAATGGTAGTGTAGTATCTTGATTCATAACTACAATATCATCTGTTGCATAAATAGGATTCCAAACAATGAAAGAAATACCTTGGAATGTTACATTTTCTGCAGTATTAACAGTTTTAACAGAACGAACACCCATAACACTTAAGATTTGTGAAGTAAGTGAGCGTATACTGACGTTCTGACCAAGATTGTTATTCTTTAAGTCAAAGAAACTTGTAATAATGCCTGCAACACGATTTTTTAATGTATCTTTTTGTACCTTATTAGATGCCTCACGAACAACAACTAATTTACAACTGTCTGCTATGCTTGGTGTAACGATCTGCTGATTAGTAATGCCAAACTTAAATGTTACATATACAGGATCACGAGGTACTATCTCCATACCTACTACCTTCTTACTTTGAGCCATGTCAACAATAAGATTCTTGAACGATGTTGGTACATAGTTAAGTGTATTGTTGCTTGCTATACTAAACTTAGGTACACAGAACACATTAACATTGTTAAAATCACAGCTATCTGCAAAATTAACTTGGTTAATTAATACTCTGTTTACTTTAGTCGGATCAACACTAATATCGTAGAAGTACTTCACATAAGAATCAATAAATTCTTTGTTAGAAGCTACATATACCGATTGAGCTATGTTTGATAGCTCTTTTTCGAAGAAAGATGTAAAGTCTTCTGTTGTTACTAAACGTTGATTAGAAGATACAAATTTTGGAACATTATTTCTTATGTCATCAACCGATTCTGAATTACTTATGAAAGTAGAATCAGTAAGATTGTTAAATGTTATGTCAGCACTAACTGTATTAGTAACAAGAGTTGAGTCTTCAGTTGTTATTTGAGAGTATATTGTTTCAAATAGAGCTGTAGAATATGTAAAGATCTTATTACCATTCAAAGTGTTAGCAGAAATTAATCCATTAACATTATCACTAAGAATATAGTATATAACTACTTCATCACCTTCTTCTAATCGTCTTCCGAAAATACCATTACCAAATTTTACTTCGTAATTGCCATTCTCGTTAATTCTTAAGTCGTATACACGACTACCACTATCAGAAAGATATAGGTTATCAACTTCAAGATATTCTTTATATGTACCGCTGTTTTTTTCTTTTACATATACAGCTATAGTACCGCTAGAGATAAACCTTTCTACTTGTTGGTCTACAATGTTTGTTACAACTATTGGGAGTGTTTCATAATTAATACCCGTAGCTGTATATGTTGGATATTGTTGAACTGTACCTTGATATAGTATAGCGTTGTTATTAAGCGCTTCTAACGATTCAGCATTAGCAGTTGTTTTTGAAAAGTTATAATCTTTTAAGAACGTATATTGTATACCATCGGCTAGGAAGTATGAAAATCGTCTAATGTAGTAATTACCTACTGCTAGACCTGTACCGCCAGTTGCGTTAATTGAACATATAGAAGTTTGTCTGCCAGTAGGCTTATAACCTATCAGGTTTACAATCTTATTCATATTCTCATATAGAGTAGCTTGAGAAAATGTTGATTCTGAGGCAGTATCATTTAGATAGAAAAGAAGAACATGGTACGAATAAGCAATAATGTCAATTATAGAAGATAGATTGCTTCCCTCATAAACCTGATCAGTAAAAAATTCATTCTTACTCAATCTTGAAATGATATAATCTTTCAAAGAGAGAGCGTCAAACGCTACATAAGCGTCTTGCGGTAGTTTATAATCTGTCAGTTGTTCCTTGATCATAGTTAAATATAGCCTTCACTATTTAATATATTCTTAATAGATACCCCATATATATTTAGCTGTGGAACATCTATTTGTAATGTAATTTCATATAGTTGTTCATCTATATTAGGAATAACAGATACTCTCTTTACAACCACTCTCGGTTCATACTTAGATAGATTGTTAAATATGTCGTCTCTAATAAAGAATGCAGTACTCTCATTTATAGGTTCAAATAAATACATTCTCAAATCTAACCCGAACGTAGGGTTGAGAATTTTCTGACCAGGTGATGTAGTAAATACAGTAACTATACTATTTGTAACAGCTTGTAGGTCAAATATACTATCAACATCACTCAAGAATGTTGTATTATTGATAGCACGAGTATATGTTCGTTTTTTAGTTAAGTCGAGCTGTAGATCTTTATACAGATAGTTATTACCTAACGAAGCGTCTTCGAGAGGTGTAGTTTCAATATCAGTAAGCTTTAACTTCACATAAATATTTAGTCATAAGTTAAAGCATAGTGTGGCTCAACTTTTATTCACCCACTCAGCTAACCATTTTAGTAGTGCTAATTGAGAGGATTCAGTTACATTTATATGTAACGCTTTAAGATACTTTTTAGCTTTTTCAACAGAAGAAGAGCAGCCTACTTTTTTACCTGTATCTCTACGATACACGCATTTTCCTTTACGAGTGTATGGCATAATATTATTGTTTTGCTTTGGTGTGTAGATATAGTATTCTAGCCTTACTGAGGTTATTTCTATGTTCTTCAGAGAATTTTATACCTTTCCTACCTTCACTTATTTTACGTTTAGTTTCTTCTGTTTTTTTGGTTTTTGCCTTTACAAACCTTTTTTCAACTTTATGTTTATTATCACATATTTCTTCCCATGTTTTACCCTTTATTCTATTTCTCAAATCCTCTCTTTTTTTTGCAGCATATTCAGGTCCGTAAATTTCTTCCCATGTTTTACCCTTATTACTATGACTACCACCTTTAATTCTTCTAAATTGAGGGTGAGGTATAGATTGATTGTAATATACATCACTTTCTAGTACATTGTTTAATTCTAGGTGATAAATCTCTCTACGCTGCAACTCTTCTAGAGTATCACATTCTTCGAGTATTTCTCTTTTAAAATTGTCTATTCCAAATATATCAATATCACTCTTTAACGATCGACTACTACCCATATATTGTTCCCACCCCTTCGAATAAACTTTAAATCCTATATATTTCTTATTATTAATTAAGTTTGTTATTTCATAAATAAAACCATATTTCATATACAATTTATTTATGTAAAGCATATATATTTCATGTAGTTTTTATCACCAGTCATTGCATGCTGCTGCTCTAGGTGTACCCGGTTTAGCAGATGAACATTTATGCCTTGCTCTAAATGACTTTTTACGTTTTGTATTACCTGATTTACCAGTTACACGTACGCCAGCTTGACCCCAGTGTATTCTTTTGTAAGATCCATCTGATTGCTTAGCACATTTCATCCACTTCTTGCCCTTTCTTGTACTGTGAGCTTTTTTGGTTGGGCCTGTACATCTTGAGCCTTCTTTCTCAAGAAGTATTTCTTCCACTAATAAATCGAACTCCATGTTAATATTTAGGTTATTACGTAGGAATATTATAAAATAGACTAAATAATATTAATATGGCATCAAAGAAATATCTTACGCTAGTTGAGTCGTATCTTCGTAGACATGAGAGAGGTGGATTTCTCGTTGGAGATGTATTCAAGTTTGGTAAAACTTTTAAATCAACAGAAGGTTATAAGAAGTTAGGAATTAACACTCGTGACATGATTGATCAAATGATTGATTCCGGTCTACATGTTCGTGTTGTTGGTATTAAAGACTCTACATCGCCGAGATATCCTGGTAACCCACAAACATCATCTAGTGATGTTGAGCTCACGCTTGCTCTCGACAACGGCGGTGGTAGATATTCCCACTATGTTAGTGTTCTACCTGAGTTAGGTACTCCAGAAACATATTACCCTAACCTACCACCAATTCCTGATGCTATCACCCGTAAATCTAAGGTGAATATTAAACCAGAAGAGTACGAAAAGCAAGATAATATCACTAATAAGACTGATAGAGGTACTGGTCAGTATAAGGATACTGAAATTTCTTTACCTACAAACAATACAACATTACCAGGTCACAAAGCTCCTGCACCTATGCAAGCTGGTGCCTCTGGCACTCACATGTATCTAAAAGATATTGAAAAATACTAATATGAAATTTAAGAAACAAGATCAAGAAATGCTAGCAGAAGCATATAAAGGTATATACTCCGAATCACATGACGGCTGGCCTCGTAATCCACATGCTACTGTTTTTGAAGATCGTATGTTCGACAAGATATATGATTTAATATTTAAAATGAAAGGTAGTACTTGGGATGAAGTTAAGCAAGCTATCAGTGATCAATTAGATGTGAGATTAGATAATATGTATGGTTCACCATTAGAAGCTCGTATCGCTAAAGTTTATGACAGAGTTAACGATGGAGCACTTAAGCGTGTAGGTGTAGATATGGACGAAGTTGAATCCCGTATAGGCCATTAACTTAAATACGCTCAAGTGCAATCCAACACGCAAATGAATTAATTTCGTGGTCCAAAACAAAAGCACTTTTATAGAGATGATCTGCTATTACAGCGATCATCTCTTTTTTCTTTATATCAGGTAACTCTTGCGTATAGATATAGTTCAAGAACTCACGTAGTAGGTTATCGTAGTCACCGTAGAACCTATCTTCACTCTCAATCAAATACTTTCTAAGCGCAATTACATCTTTCGCTTTGATTTTTTCGAATATAGCAGACAAGATAGTGTTATCAGTGCTAATGCTGCTAATGCAGAGCTTATTATCGATGCAGTGTTTTTGGATTTCATTGATTGTCTTGCGAAGGTCAGGGAAGTTAGCTTTTACTAGTTCAACAAACCGCTTCTTCTGTTCATCATCTATTTCAATACCTTCTTTCTTAAGAATACTGTAACAATGTCTTACCCCTGCTTCTAGCGTGGGTTTGATATCAAGAAACTGACATCTCGACTGTAGTGCGGGAATGATCTTGTGCTTGTAATTAGCAGTTAAGATAAACCGAGTATACTTCGCAAAAGACTCCATAGTATTACGAAGAGCAGCTTGTGCTTGTGCAGTAATACCATCAGCCTCGTCAAGAATAACTACCTTGATACCACCGTCAAAAGACTTCGTCTGAGCGAAGTTTGTTACTTTATGTCTAATTGTATCAATACCCGACTCATCAGACGCGTTAATGTAAATATAATTACACTTTAGAATGTCATTGACGATAATTCGTGACAGAGTTGACTTACCAGTTCCAGGTGTACCTACAAATAGTAGGTTTGGAATCTCTTCATCAAACTCTTGTATAGTCTTTCGAACCGTATCAGTCAGGATGAGATCATCCAACTTCTGCGGTCTATATTTTTCTGCCCATATCCCTTTTAGATCTAACATACGATTATTGTCCAGAAGATCCGAAGCCTTTATCTCCCCTGCCAGTTGATGTAGCAGTGTCAGCTTCAGAAATATCAACACTGTAATTAACATACACAACAAACTGCGCAATCCTATCACCTGCATTAACTTGATAATCTACATTTGAAAAATTTCTAAGAAGGATACCTGCATTTCCACGAAATCCACAGTCAATAATACCAGCATGTGGTGTGATACCATATCTAAAACCTAATCCAGATCTTCCCTCTATCTTAACCCAGTAACCTGGTGTAATATCAGCAAACTCTAAACCAACATCAACAACAGCGCTACCACCAGCAGGTATTACCTTCGATTCAACACTATAGACGTCGAACCCAGTATCATCTGGATGATTCTTTGTTGGTAGTTTGGCATCAGGATGAACTCTTTTGAATTTAAGTCTAGCGTCTACGCGGCGAGCAGGTTGAAAGGTAAGACCTGTATCTGAATTTACAGTTAAATCTGTAATTGTTCCTGATGTGTATGTAAAAGTATCATTACTCATATAATGATAATAATATATTGATCTATAGAAATCAAGAATAAATATAGCTGATGGAAGATAATTTAGATTTTGCAGTTAACGATATTATATCGCAACTAAAACACACAACATCTCTATCTAGAGTTGAGCCAACAGAAGATCTTAGTAAAGAAAAATTAGAAGAATTCATTATTAAAAATTCTGGAAAGCTAATAACCAAAACTCTAGGTATAGTAGATGATGTTCAAGCGTATATCTCCTCAGCTCCTGATTCCAAGGATGTTATAGCTCTTGCTGAGTTACTTAAAGCGGCGTCTGCTTCAATGGAAGCACTCAATAAAGTATATACATCTATTGAGAAGAATAAGACTACGAAAGAAGTTAAGCAAATGGATATTAATTCAAAAGAAAGAATTAATACTCAAGACAATACAGTGATCTTACTTTCTAGAAAAGAAGTCATGCAGGAGTTAATAAATCGAAGTGAAGGTGCAATTGATGTTTAACTCTTTGTAATAGGTTCTGCTTTAATTTTTGCAATTCCACCTAATTGACCTTCTACTGTGTGTAGCTTTAGCTTTATATCTTTAGCTGAATTTTTAATTACTAGTGTACCTTCTCTAACCTTGTCGCTTTCAAAGGTATTACCAGTTAAATCTGTTTCAATAATAACAGACTTTTGCTCTTGTTTACCTGTATCTAGGTTAGTTTCGGTGTAATCTAACTTTCTCTTAACTTTAGTATTCGTAGTTACGTTCGCAGATACAAATAGATTATAATTTCTCTTTGCAGCATACATTCTATAATCTTCATCACCTATAAAAGCTTTAACTTTAGATTGGATAGGTACATTTAAATTCTTAAATGTAGATAGTGTTTCAGTATCACTAACGACATAGCTGCCATGTGGTGTTTTGTTATAGTTACCAGCTACTTCGAGCTGTATTCTTTGAGCACCATTAGTATCATAACGTAAAGTTGACTCATAACCGAAAGTAAACATACTATTTGTAACAAGTACAGACTCGCTCACAATTTCAAGCATGAAAGGAGGCATTTTTGACACAGTTAATGTGTCAATATTTGTGAGCGGTGTTAAAAAGCTAACAATCGGTATATTTATCTGAGATACATTTGTGTTACCAATTAATCCTAGTGTGTCTGGTGTCAACTTCCAATATTTCTTTGTTGTACCATCTTCATTAACAATGTAAGCTGACACATATAGCTTTAGAGGTCCATTTGTTAATTGCTTTGTGTAGTAGTATATGCTATACTCGTCAATATTCTTACCTTCTTTATCAAGTAAATCTATAAATGACTTTAATTGATTTGTACCTAATTGCATGATGCTCTTGAAGGACTCCATGCAATCTAAATCTACAGCTTTAAAGTCACCTAATGCAGATAGGTTAACAACTAACGAACTCACTTGTTGAGTTGTTGTTTCTACTGCTCTTAGTCGTTCTACTTTCTTATCCATTTATTTTTTTTCTTTTTTCGGACCAGCGTATGTTTTTATACAGAATATTTCGTTTCTATATGTATTACTTATTTTGACATGTCTTACCGAAGTAACAAACCATCTACCTATAAGCTTCTTATCACTTTCTGCCCCGGTATAGTTACTTTTGAAAATATCAATAAATGTACCTGGCTTACGGCCTGTATCTCCTACCACATTTATAGTTAACTGCATATTTAAAAGTGTTAAATTGCTCATCATCTCAGCCTCAATAATTTTAGCACTATCATATGTACTAAACGGTAGTCGAATTACTTTGAATCCTTGACTTGTTTTAATTTCGTTTAAATTTAAAAATCCCTCAACTTGACCAGCGGTATTCTTAAAAATATCAACAAACTTTGTTTTCCATTTTTCCTTTATATCAGATATACGTATCTCTACTAGCTCACTCTCACCTAATATATTATTATACCCTGATACAAGTGTATTCATAAAAAAATTGTCGGTAATCTGTGTAGCTGGAGATGTTAAACTATTACTAATGATAGAACTAGTATATAGTTTTTGTGGAGCCGTAGCTTCCGAGTTGTTCGGATTTGATCTTGAAGTTTCCCCAGAAGCAACATCATCTGCTGTAAATGTTTCAGTAACTAGTTTTTTATTATCTTTAAATAGCTGACTTAAAATCTGCATATTATACCCCTTTTCACTTTTACGTAAAAACCCTTTAACAGCTGTATCACCGTCAATATAGTAGTAGTACTGTAGTAGATAATAAAGTAAATCTAGATATCTAAACGATAATCCTGGGAATAAAAACTCAGGATTATCTTTGATAATAAAATTACCTGGCTCGATTGTGTCAACTTTTAAATTTAACTGCTTAAAAATATCTGATATAACTTCACCAGCATTACCTCTACAACGCTTCCCGTATGGGAATATAGCTTTCAAGGTATAAGAGTCTTTTGAGGTGATTATATATGATTTTTTATTAAGAGCTGATGTTTTATCATCAATAAAGTTTTGCTCTGCAACAACAACGAATTCTTCCTCTATAAATTTGGTTTTATCAGCTACAAGAACTAGTTTAATTTTAACTATATCAGTACCATCACCTTTAAGTAAAAAGGACGATTCAATGAAATTATACGGGTTGGCAATGAGAATAGAACCATCAACAAATGGATCAAAGAAATTATCAGTTAAATCAAAACCTTGTACGGCAGAATCAGTAAATCTTACCTCACCGTCTGCATTCGATAACATATACTCATATTCATATTTGGTACCGTTAATTTCAGTAATGTCTGCCATTGAAAACTATTAATTTTGTTATTTGATTAAATATTATACCTAAATACTGTGGCAATACATACTTAAGCTGTGTTCCAGCTGGTGCTGTAAAAATATTACCGTTGATTGTATCTTTATTTATCAAATATATTACCCACCATAGTCTAATATCTCGATAAATGTTGTACGAGATAGTTGTATATGGTAATATACTCGGTGTTGTATATAAACTAATTATATTTGAATTAATAATATCTGGAAACTGAATCTTTTTTAGTATATTATAATAATAAAATGACTTATCACTATTTAAGGTTTCATATACTTTAAATATTCTTTCGTAATTTTCAAGATCGAGTTTCTTAAGCTCGTCAATATTGTTTTGATATTCACCGAGTAGATTCATCTTTAAATTCTTCCTGTTGATAATATTTATCGAAATTGCTTGGTTCGGTGTAAAGTGGTGTAAATGTGAGTAAGACGTTATAGCCTTCTGGTATTAGTTTTCCGTTAATATAACGTCTCATACCTAACATACTAACAGAAACATTACATGAAGCCCACCGAATAGCTCTATAACCGGGTATTATCACGCTCCATAATTTAGGTGGAGTAACAAGCAGTGCAAATTTGTCATCTCGTTTAAACCTGTTATCATTAATGAGGTCACGGACTAATTTGTAATTGTCTTCTGCATCGCCCTCATTTTCTGTATTAATGAGATTAAAACTAACACTTACCCCGCCTTCGTCTTGATTATATTGGTAAAATTTAGGAGGTTCAAATAAAGCACCAGGTTTATTTTGTGCCATAGCATTTACCTGTCCCATTAAATTAATGCCATTACCTGCAAGATCCTTTACTTTACCAACATAATCAGTACCTGTATTAGACCCGTTTGTTGAGCCGACGTATGAATCACCCCAACTGTTATTAAAGTTACGTAATTCATCCCCAAAAAATGGAAAAACATACCGTTCTTGATCAGTAGTCTGATGCAACCCACCATAATACTCCAACGGATTTACACTTGCTCCTACCCCGGCTTTGGCAATAGTGAAGTATGCTTCAATAGTGTTGAAGATTGCGTTTGTATCAGTAGTATACGCAGTAGCAAAAACCCTCGGAGCCTCTTTTATGTAGCTACCGGTCGTAGTTGTCCATTTATATGATTCAACAATATTTTTCATGATTGGTGTATTTTAAGCGTAAGATGGGCTTAGGCTATAAGGTGATGAGTTATACATTGATCTGCCGTCTTGTCTTGAGTTACTAAATGCATTATCAGTGCTAACACTATTATACGAGTTGTCGTTAGATGGTGCAGATACTGACACAGGCTTCTGTTTTCTCATAACAGTAAGTTGTTCTTTCGAAGTTGTAAGCAATTGAACTAAAAGCTGATTTTGTATCTGAATAAGCTTTGTTTGTTCAGCTAATTCAGGATTTTGCTGATTAACTGAATCGCGGTTATTTGCAGATAACTGCATTGAAGATTGTTGGCTATTGTCAAGAGAGCGGTTTACTGTATTATTTACAGCCCCCCAGATATTTTTAGCAAAACCTTTTAACATTTCACTATTAGCGACTACTGCGTCATAACCCCTTTTCCCTATATTCTTAGCAGCATCAAGTACTTTTACAGATGTTGATTTAATACCGTTAGCAGCGTATATGGCCTGTGTTTTAGCAGCATCAAGTACTTTTACAGATGTTGATTTAATACCGTTAGCAGCGTAT
>Ga0209084_1000378_pt1 | contig 41337 bp, 36 predicted proteins | sample C_130820_MF_Meta_FD_187309 | JGI IMG/M metagenome (GOLD analysis project Ga0209084, IMG submission 187309) | Freshwater microbial communities from Lake Croche, Canada to study carbon cycling - C_130820_MF_MetaG (SPAdes) (version 2) | ecosystem: Environmental > Aquatic > Freshwater > Lake... | reverse complement strand
GTTGCAATTCAACAAAAAAATGGCAAACGGGTCTCGGTCCGGCGCGATTACATATGCGTCCATGGCTGAAGGTCCAAAGTTTCGACACTGCCCCAAAAGGGTAAGTGAAGAAGCACCCCAGGTTTTTCATTGTAGAAATTCACTAAGGTTAAAGATGGAAAAAACACTTGCGGAAAAAACTTCCGCCGCCCCTGTTAGCGGGCAATCCAAAGATTTGATGGGGGCTGAAATCCTTGTCAAAGCCCTCCAAGCTGAGAACGTTCAATTTATCTGGGGCTACCCTGGTGGTGCAGTCCTCTACATTTATGACGCTATCTTCAAACAAGACACTTTCAAACACGTTTTAGTGCGCCACGAGCAAGCCGCTGTGCACGCTGCCGATGGCTATGCGCGTGCCACTGGCGATGTGGGTGTTGCCTTGGTCACCTCTGGTCCTGGCGTTACCAACGCGGTCACTGGCATTGCGACGGCTTACATGGACAGCATTCCTATGGTGATCATCACCGGGCAAGTGCCAACGCATGCTATTGGCTTGGACGCTTTCCAAGAATGCGACACCGTGGGCATCACGCGTCCTATCGTTAAGCACAACTTCCTTGTTAGCGATGTGCGCGACCTCGCGATGGTCATGAAAAAGGCCTTCCACATTGCGCGCAGCGGCCGTCCTGGCCCTGTGGTGGTGGACATTCCTAAAGACGTCTCGTTCAAGAAAACGCCTTACGACGGCTACCCCGCAGATGTGCAAATGCGCTCTTATAACCCCGTGCGCAAAGGCCATGGCGGTCAAATTCGTAAAGCTTTGCAATTGCTCATGTCCGCCAAGCGCCCCTACATTTACACCGGTGGTGGTGTGTTGTTGGGCAACGCCTCGCAAGAGTTACGCACCTTAGTCGATACGCTCGGTTATCCCTGCACCAATACCTTGATGGGCTTGGGTGCGTACCCCGCAAGTTCACCGAAATTTCTCGGAATGCTCGGCATGCACGGCACCATCGAAGCCAACAACGCCATGCAGCATTGCGATGTGTTGTTGGCCGTGGGTGCCCGTTTCGACGACCGCGTGATCGGCAACCCCAAACACTTCGCGCAAAACGAACGCAAGATCATCCATATCGACATCGACCCTTCCAGCATTTCCAAGCGTGTGAAAGTCGATGTGCCCATCGTCGGCGATGTCAAAGACGTGTTGGTCGAGATGATCGACATGATCAAAGAATCTGCCCAAAAACCAGACGCCAAGGCTTTGGCCGGTTGGTGGGAAACCATCGAAGGCTGGCGTAGCCGCGATTGCTTGAAGTACGACCGCAGCAACCAAACCGTGATTAAGCCCCAGTTCGTGATCGAAACCCTGCACAACATGACCAAGGGCACCGACACCTACATCACGTCTGACGTCGGTCAACACCAAATGTGGGCTGCGCAATATTACGGTTTTGACGAGCCTCGCCGTTGGATCAACTCTGGCGGTTTGGGCACCATGGGCGTAGGCATTCCTTACGCCATGGGCATCAAACTCGCTAAGCCTGACAGCGAAGTTTTCTGTGTTACGGGCGAAGGCTCGGTGCAGATGTGTATCCAAGAACTCTCGACCTGTTTGCAATACAACACGCCAATCAAAATCTTGGCCTTGAACAACCGCTATCTCGGTATGGTGCGTCAATGGCAAGAGGTGGAGTATGAGAGCCGATATAGCCACAGTTATATGGACGCCTTGCCCAATTTTGTGAAATTGGCGGAAGCCTATGGCCACGTCGGCATATTGGTCGAGCGCCCGCAAGATGTTGAGCCTGCCTTGCGCGAAGCCCGCAAACTCAAAGACCGCACGGTATTTTTAGACATTCGCACCGACCCCTTAGAAAACGTGTTCCCCATGGTGCAAGCCGGTAAGGGAATTACGGAAATGCTGCTCGGCAGCGAAGATCTGTAAGCGGGGAGGGCACTATGAAACACATCATCTCTCTCATGCTCGAAAACGAACCCGGAGCTCTGTCTCGGGTTGTCGGACTTTTCTCGGCCCGCGGTTACAACATCGAGTCACTCACCGTGGCGCCGACCGAAGACTTGAGCCTCTCACGTATGACCATCCAAACCCATGGATCAGACGACGTGATCGAACAAATTACCAAGCACTTGAACCGCCTCATCGAAGTGGTGAAAGTGGTCGACCTGACCGAAGGCGCTTACACAGAACGCGAGTTGATGCTCGTTAAAGTGCGCGCTGTCGGCAAAGAGCGCGAAGAAATGAAGCGCATGGCCGATATTTTTCGCGGTCGCATCATCGATGTGACCGAGAAAAGCTACACCTTGGAACTGACTGGAGACGTTTCTAAGAACGACGCGTTCTTGGAAGCCATTGACCGTTCTGCCATTTTGGAGACGGTCAGAACAGGCGCCTGTGGCATTGGCCGCGGCGAGCGCATCCTGCGCGTATAAATTCACCCGAACTACCCAATTTTTAGGAGAGAAAGACCATGAAGGTTTATTACGACAAAGACTGTGACCTGAGCTTGATCAAAGGCAAAACCGTGGCCATCATTGGCTATGGATCACAAGGCCATGCGCACGCGCAAAATTTAAACGACAGCGGCGTCAAAGTCGTCGTTGGCTTGCGCAAAGGCGGCGCATCATGGGACAAAGTTGGCAAAGCCGGCTTGACCGTGATGGAAGTCAACGACGCAGTGAAGATGGCTGACGTCGTCATGATCTTGTTGCCTGACGAGCAAATCGGCGAGGTGTACACCAACAACGTGGCTCCCAACATGAAGCAAGGCGCTTCTTTGGCATTTGCCCATGGTTTCAACGTGCATTACAACCAAGTTGTTCCACGCGGTGACATCGACGTATGGATGGTGGCGCCTAAGGCCCCAGGCCACACGGTTCGTAGCACCTACACCCAAGGCGGCGGCGTACCCCACTTGGTAGCTGTGCACCAAGACAAGAGCGGCAAAGCCCGCGACTTGGCTTTGAGTTATGCGATGGCCAACGGTGGCGGCAGGGCTGGCATCATTGAAACCAACTTTAAAGAAGAGACTGAGACCGACTTGTTCGGCGAGCAAGCCGTCTTGTGCGGTGGTGCTGTTGAACTGTTGAAGATGGGTTTTGAGACTTTGGTCGAAGCTGGTTACGCGCCAGAAATGGCTTATTTCGAGTGCTTGCACGAACTGAAATTGATCGTCGACTTGATCTACGAAGGCGGTATCGCCAACATGAACTACTCGATCTCAAATAACGCGGAATTTGGCGAATACGTCACAGGCCCCGAAGTGATCAACGAAGAAAGCCGTGCTGCGATGAAGCATGCGCTCAAGCGCATTCAAAACGGTGACTACGCCAAGATGTTCATACAAGAAGGTCGCTTGAACTACCCAAGCATGACAGCGCGTCGTCGTAACACCTCTGAGCACCAAATTGAAGTGGTCGGTGCCAAATTGCGCGCCATGATGCCTTGGATCGCCAAGAACAAACTGGTTGACCAAACCCGTAACTGATCGACCTGTATGTCTGATTCCCCCCAACATTCAGCGGACGAAGCGCCGCACAAGCCAAGCAAGGGCATTTATGTTTTGCCTAACTTGTTCACTTTGGCAGCTTTGTTTGGGGGTTTTTATGCGATCGTGATGGCGATGAACGACCGTTTCGAGATGGCAGCGATTGGCGTGTTTTGCGCCATGGTGCTCGACAGCTTGGACGGTCGCGTCGCTCGGATGACCAATACGCAAAGCGCTTTTGGCGAGCAAATGGATTCGCTTGCTGACATGGTGTCTTTTGGCGCTGCGCCTGCTTTGATTTCCTACGAATGGGCGCTCAAAGGCATTGGTCGTTGGGGTTGGATGGCCGCATTTGTGTATTGCTCGTGTGCGGCTTTGCGTTTGGCCAGATTCAATGTCAACACAGCGGTGGTGGATAGACGTTTTTTTCAAGGACTGCCATCACCTGCTGCGGCAGCCTTGGTTATGGGTTTTATTTGGCTGATGAATGACATGGGTTACAAAGGTGCAGAGGTGGTGTGGTTCACCTTTGCCATGTGTTTGTTTGCTGGCTTGACGATGGTGACCAACGCGCCGTTTTACAGCTTCAAAGACCTGCGCATGAAGAAAAGCGTGCCTTTTGTAGTCATTGTTTGCATAGCGTTGGCCATCGGTGTGATCAACATCCATCCCCCCGTCGTGTTGTTTGCTATGTTTGTGATGTACGGCCTGAGCGGTTACGTCCTCTATGCATGGAGAAAAGCCAAAGGCTTGCAAACCAGCGTGATCAGCACTTCTACTGATGAGCCGGATGAAGAAGGTCTGCATAAGTGAAGACTTTGATGTGTTCGAGATTGTGTTAAATTCAAGCCATGAACAAATTTTCGCTGGCTCTACTACTGCTATCCCCCAACGGGCGGAGTTGGTAGCGCACGCGCAAATCCACACAAGGCCCGTTTGCAAACGCAGCGGGCCTTTTGCTTTGTGGGGCGCACCAGCTGCAATTTTTTAAGATGGACAAGGAGTTCTGACCATGACTGACAAGCTCATTATTTTTGATACCACTTTGCGTGACGGCGAACAGTCGCCTGGCGCCTCAATGACGCGCGACGAAAAACTGCGCATTGCCCGTCAGTTAGAGCGTCTCAAGGTCGATGTGATTGAAGCCGGCTTTGCTGCCAGCTCTAACGGTGACTTCGACTGCGTCAAGTCCATCGCGGCCGCCATCAAAGACTCAACCGTGTGTTCATTGGCGCGCGCCAATGACCGCGATATCTCCCGTGCAGCTGAGGCCCTACAAGGTGCGGCCAATGCGCGTATTCATATTTTTCTTGCTACCAGTGCCCTGCACATGGAAAAGAAGCTGCGCATGTCGCCTGACCAAGTATTTGAGCAAGCCAAGCAATCGACACGTTTTGCGCGCAATTTGATGGGCGATGTTGAATTCAGTCCTGAAGACGGCTATCGCAGCGATATGGATTTTCTTTGTCGCGTCCTTGAAGCTGTTATTGCAGAAGGCGCCAGCACCATCAACGTGCCGGATACCGTCGGCTATGCCGTACCCGAGTTGTACGGCAACTTCATCAAAACTTTGCGTGAACGCATTCCCAACAGCGACAAAGCGATTTGGTCTGTGCATTGCCACAACGATTTAGGCATGGCGGTTGCCAATTCATTGGCTGGCGTGAAGATCGGCGGAGCGCGCCAAGTGGAATGCACGATCAATGGTTTGGGTGAGCGAGCTGGAAACTGTTCATTAGAAGAAATTGTGATGGCAGTTAAAACACGCAAAGACTATTTCAACTTGGACCTTGGCATCGACACCAAACAGATACTCGCGGCAAGTCGCATGGTGAGCCAAACAACCGGTTTTGTGGTCCAACCTAACAAGGCCGTTGTGGGTGCTAACGCGTTTGCCCACGCCTCCGGCATCCACCAAGACGGCGTGCTCAAAGCCCGCGATACCTATGAGATTATGCGTGCCGAAGACGTGGGTTGGAGTGCCAACAAGATCGTATTGGGCAAACTCAGCGGCCGTAATGCCTTTAAACAACGCTTGGAAGATCTTGGCGTTCAAATGGAAAGTGAAAGCGAAATCAATGCCGCATTTTCTAGATTCAAAGAGTTAGCAGACCGCAAAAGCGACATCTTTGACGAAGATATCTTGGCCTTGGTGAGCGAAGAAAGTGTCCTCAATGACAAAGAGCAGTTTGCTTTTGTGTCATTGGCACAACACAGCGAAACAGGTGAGCGTCCGCACGCCAAGGTGGTTTTCACCGTGGCGGGTCAGGAGGTGCGTGGCGAATCGGATGGCAATGGGCCAGTCGATGCGTCGCTCAAAGCGATTGAGTCACATGTGAAGAGCGGGGCTGAAATGGTGCTGTATTCGGTGAACGCTATCAGTGGTTCCACAGAGAGCCAAGGCGAGGTGACGGTGCGCCTGCAAAACAGCGGGCGCGTTGTCAACGGGGTCGGCTCTGATCCCGATATCGTCGTAGCTTCTGCCAAGGCTTACCTCAGCGCCTTGAACAAATTGCAAAGCAAATCGGACCGCGTCGCTGCACAGGGGTAAACCCGCAACTGATCTGGGTTATTAAATTTATCTCGCAAGTCTTTGATCTTGCGAGATTTTTTATTTTTGATACACTCACAAACATTGTTTTTCAGAGTTTAAGGATTGCATTTGAGACAACTTCTATTGGCTGTATCAATTGGCTTTTTCACCCTCTCATGCGCTGTGCCTACTTTTGCCGCGCCAGAGCAACGCACCACCATTAAAAAATCCAAACGCACCCTGGCTAAGGCCAGTCCCAAGCGTTTGGCTAAAGTAGTTCCCACTAAGCCATCATTTGGTCAACTCGCTGGTTTGCATTCCACCGCCGACGACCTTGATTTGAAGTCCAGCGTGGCCTATGTCATTGACCAAGACACCAACGAAGTGCTGTTGAGCAAAAACGACCAAGCTATTTTGCCCATTGCCTCCATCACCAAGCTAATGACCGGCGTGGTGCTCAGTGAAGCCAAGTTGTCGATGGATGAGTCCATCACCATCACCCAAGACGACGTCGACACAGAAAAAGGAAGCAGTTCACGTTTGAAGGTTGGAACAACGCTTACCCGTGGCGAGTTGTTACACCTTTCTTTGATGGCGAGCGAAAACCGTGCAGCCCATGCGCTAGGCAGAACTTATCCAGGCGGTTTGAACGCCTTTGTTGATTTGATGAACGCAAAAGCTACATCGCTGGGTATGCGCGACACACGCTATATCGAACCCACCGGACTGTCGAGCAAAAACCAATCTAGCGCGAAAGACTTGGCCACCTTAGTCTCTTTCGCATACCAAGATTCCATGTTGCGTGAATTGTCCACATCACCTAGCTACCAGGTGGAAGTCGGCAACCACACCTTGAACTACAAAACAACCAACCGTTTGATCAAAAACCCCAACTGGGATATCGGTTTGCAAAAGACCGGTTATATCTCTGAAGCCGGCCAGTGTTTGGTCATGCAAGCCAAGATTGCAGGCCGCAAATTGATCATGGTTTTCTTAGACTCTGCTGGCAAACTTAGCCGTATTGCAGATGCAGAACGTGTGCGCCGTTGGGTGGAAGTGAACCACGCCTTTCGCCCTCAAACTTAATCTGCACTCTCGGAACTAACTTCCGCGCGCTATCTTAAATACACGCCTTGTCGGTTCTCAAGGCTAATTAGCTTCACCTTTAAAGCCCAACGCCCGCGAAATTTCTTGGGTAGTAAATTGCAACTTGGGTAACCAAGTTTCATCGAGCCGATCGGCAGGTGCTGAGATAGAAAGCCCAGCAATCAAACCCCCTTGGTCATCGTAAATGCCCGATGCCATACACCGCACACCCAGTTCTAACTCTTCGTTGTCACGCGCAACACCGTTTTGACGCGCTTTGGCGAGTTCTCGCTCTAGAACGGGTAACTGGGTAATGCTGTTGCGGGTTTGTCCACTCAAACCTGTGCGTGTGGCGTAGGCGCGGATGCGCAATGGATCGTCCAAGGCTAAGAAGAGTTTTCCTACAGACGTCAAATGTAAAGGCGCTCTGCCACCGATTGCACGCACCACTTGCATGCCTGAGCGTTCGCTGAAAGCACGTTCGACATACACAATTTCGTCGCCTTGTCGCAGGCTGAGGTTGACTGGCTGCTGGGTGAGTTTGTGCAATTCACGCATAGGTAGCAAAGCAACATCGCGCACATTGAGTCGGGTTTTGACCAAATTACCCAGTTCTAACAGCCGCATTCCTAAACGGTAGCTGCCGGCTTCGGGCCGGTCTACAAATCGACCGACGGCAAGGTCGTTCAAGATGCGGTGGGTGGTGGAGGGGTGAAGACCTGTTTTTTCGCTGATTTCTTTGAGTGAAATCGCTTCTTCTTTGGAGGCTAGCACGTCAATCAAGGCGAACATGCGCTCTATGACCTGGATATTGGGCGTGGCTGGAACTGTGGATTTACGCATCCGCCAATTTTACCTTGTGAAATTTAGGGCTGCCAAATGCCTTCTACTAAGCGCTCATGCGGCGCAAAGTGCGACTTGTAATCCATCTTGTTGCTTTGCTGTATCCAATAGCCTAGATAGACATAGGACAAACCCATTTTGCGGGTTTGATCGATCTGCCACAGCACGTTGTACGTGCCGTAGCTCGCGACATCGTTGGGTTCAAAAAATGTGTAAACCGCGGACATGCCGTCGTTGAGCACATCCACGATAGACACCATTTTTAAAACACCTTCAGGGTGCTCGGCATCTGGCAATCGAAATTCAACTAATCGCGAATTCACGCGGCTTTGCAACAAGAACTGCGTGTATTGCTCCACGCTGTCTTGGTCCATACCGCCACCCGCGTGTCTGCTGGTTTGGTAGCGCAGATATAGGTCGTAATGCGACTGGTGGTAGCCCAACTGCAAAACGCGCACTTGCAAATCTTGGTGGCGTTTGCGCGCGCGCGATTGGCTTCGGGTTGGCTTGAACGCCTTTGCGTCAATCCTCAAAGGAACGCAGGCTTTACAACTGTCGCAGTAAGGCCGGTAAGTGAATAGCCCACTTCGACGAAACCCTTGTCGCACTAATTCAGAGTAAATATCGTTGTGGATTAAGTGACTAGGGGTCGCTACCTGAGAACGGGCGGTTTGGTCACTCAGATAACTGCAGGGGTAAGGCGCCGTTGCATAAAACTGCAAAGTTTGAAACGGCAAATCCTTGAGATGGGTCACGGTGGCAGGGGCGTCTAAAAAATGTTTTTCCAGTATAGGGGCAAGAATTCCCAAGCTGGTGCTGTCTGGGTGACAGCCTTGTCCACTGCTTGCAAAAATGCCGCTTGCGGTATTTCTTGCGCGCCAAGAAAGGCCAAATGCTTGGTATTTTGCTGGCAGTCAATCCAAGAGATACCGTGTTGTTTTGCAAAGGCGACCAAAGCGGAGAGGGCAATCTTGGAAGCATCGGTTTGTAAAGCAAACATCGATTCGCCAAATACAGCTTTGCCAATCGACACGCAATACAAACCGCCTACCAATTCACCTTCTATCCACGTCTCCACGCTGTGCGCAAAACCTGCGCGGTGCAAGGCTTGGTAGGCTGAAACCATGTCTTCCAAAATCCAAGTGCCGTTTTGTCCTTCTCTTTCAAATGCGGCGCAATGTTCGATGACGCAGTCAAACGCTGTGTCAAATGTGATGCTGGCAGAGGGCGTTTGCGTAAACTTTTGCAAGGTCTTACGCAAGGAGCGGTGCAGTTTGAAGTTCTCCACCTCTAGCACCATGCGTGGGGTGGGAGACCACCATAAAACAGGCTGGCCTTCTGAGTACCAAGGAAACATCCCGTGGCTGTAGGCTTCCAACAACCGTTCCACCGATAAGCCACCACCTGCGGCAACCAATCCCTTTAAGCCACCAGCTTCATCTGAGCATGCACTCTGTGCGGGCGGTAAGGGATCGCTTTCTTCGATCCAAGGGATGTTGTTCTTTTGTATCGACATAAATAATAAATTAATATTTAAAGACTCATTTCCCTGAAATTAATGAAAAAGTGCTTGGAGGATGGTTCGAAATACCTACAATGCATCTCCCTGCCGGTAAAGATGACTTTACCGTCACTCGAATAATGAAAAAGCGGAGCGTAGTATGCAATTGATGTGGATGTCGGGACCTACTGATTCAGTAAGGACTGTTTCCATTACAGCTCATAAAGTGTTTGTTTGGGTTTCTTTTGCCGCTGCCGGATGCGTGCTTCTTGGAATCTTGCTGCACTTTATTGGCTTTCGCATTGCTATTGAAGTTAGCCCCAGTTTCGCCAGAAGCCTCGGCGGTGTGACCACCGAAGCCGAGCAGCAAAAAGTAGAAGCCAGCTACCGCGAACGTCTAGACAAATTGCGCGAATCGCTCAACACCACGGTGCAAGACATTCACCAACTTGAAGCTCTAAAAAACCGTTTCATGGACATTGCCACCCCTGTCAACCTGCGCGACAAGATGAGCAAAAAAGACGATGCCAAGGGTGGCCCATGGATAGCACCACGTTTACAGTCAAACAATTCCCTGTCTCTCTCCCAAGAAATGAAGGCAGCACTCGAAGAATTCACCCAAGCCGAAGCTGCTGTCAGAGTCCTTGCACAAAACTGGGCTACCCAGTTAAGTTGGCTCAATGCGTTGCCCACAGCTGTCCCCATGGGCAAAGACTATCGAATCACCAGCGGCTTTGGTATTCGCAATGACCCTTTTACCGGCCAACTCGCCATGCACGAAGGCTTGGATTTTGTATCTGAAGTAGGCTCCCCCATAGTCTCCACAGCGGCTGGTACGGTCGTTCGATCTGAATATGACCATGCCTATGGCAACGTAGTAGAGGTGAGCCACATAGAGGGCTTCACTACCCGCTACGGCCATTTAAGCAAGCGCCTCGTGCAGGTCGGCCAAAAGGTACAACGCAACGAAACTATTGCCTTGCTTGGGAATACTGGCCGTTCTACCGGCCCGCATTTGCACTATGAGGTCATGCGCTTTGACCGTGTGCTCAACCCCACCCAAATGTTGCCGCAAACGAGTGTGTCAAGCCAATAAGCTTTATCTCCTCCAATACCAGTAAAAGGCCAAAGATGTTTGAAAAACTCAAAGACAAGTCTTTGTCTCCAACGCAAGAGCGTTTTGACACCATCATTGGCCGCACCACACAAATCTACGGACGCTTGGTATTGCTAGACAGTGTGCGCATCGACGGCAAAGTGGTTGGTAATATTGAAACTACCAAAGACAACAAAGTGACTGTTGCCATCGGATTGACTGGCGAAGTCTCTGGCGACATCACGGCGCACCGCGTTATGGTGGCTGGCAAGGTTGAGGGCAATATTTACGCAGCAGAGCGTGTCGAGTTCCACAAAGAATCTATCGTGCAAGGTGATATCTCCTACGGCTCCATTGCCGTTGAGCACGGTGCACGATTGTTGGGATTGGTCATTCAAAACCCTAACAGCTCAGCTGCTGCCAATAGCAACGCCGATGCGAAAAACGTCATTCGTAAGGCGCAAGAAGGTAGTTCTTAAAGCCCAGGCGCGACATTAGCGCCTTTTTTATTGCTTATACCTTTGATAGGTTAAGCTTCAGCATCGTTAGCAGACAGAACTTCCTAGCGCATTAAGGAATTCACCGGTTCAACTATGCTGAAAAGAGTGCTTCTTCTTTCATCGCTCGCCCTGTTTCTTGGTTGCTCGGCCCCAAAGAAAGCAAAGGATAGCGACATTGATGCCCCTCCGCCTCCTGAGCGGAAACTGCTGCTTAAAGGTGGCGCGGTTGAAATGAAGCTCAGTGATGAAGAGAAGATTCGCGCTAAGCCAAAGGGTGGCGGAGCTGTTTTTGAATTGATTATTGATTACTAGTGAACTGGGACCCTTAACAAAAAAACGCCCCGAAAGGTGCTTATTCATTAGGTTAATGGCGGAGCAGGCGGGATTCGAACCCGCGGTGGGGATAAACCCACGCACGCTTTCCAGGCGTGTGACTTAAACCGCTCATCCACCGCTCCGTGCCCCAAATTCTAACAGTGGACAGTTACACTTCGGCGCTGTTGAAAGCTTTGTATCCACTGCTAACTCGGAGTGCCGCATGAAATTTCGTTTTCCCATCGTCATCATTGACGAGGATTTCCGTTCCGAGAACACTTCGGGCTTAGGTATTCGTGCGCTGGCCGATGCGATTGAGGGTGAAGGTTATGAAGTGATGGGTGTCACCAGTTACGGTGATTTAAGCCAGTTTGCCCAGCAGCAGTCGCGCGCCAGCGCATTCATTTTGTCTATCGACGACGAAGAATTCACGCCTGGCCCTGACCTAGACCCCGCCGTGATGAATTTACGCGACTTCATCCAAGAAGTGCGCCGCAAAAACGCCGATGTTCCCATCTATGTTTATGGCGAAACCAAAACCTCACGTCACTTGCCCAACGACATCTTGCGCGAGCTCCACGGTTTTATCCATATGTTCGAAGACACGCCAGAGTTTGTGGCGCGTCACATCATCCGTGAAGCCAAGGTTTACTTGGAAGGCGTCCAACCCCCATTCTTCAAAGCATTGTTGGACTATGCGGAAGACGGCTCTTATTCATGGCACTGCCCAGGCCACTCAGGAGGCGTAGCATTCTTGAAGAGCCCTGTGGGCCAGATGTACCACCAGTTTTATGGTGAGAACATGTTGCGTGCTGACGTTTGCAACGCGGTAGAAGAACTCGGTCAATTGCTCGACCACAACGGCGCGATCGGCGAGAGCGAACGCAACGCGGCGCGTATCTTCAATGCCGACCACTGCTTCTTTGTGACCAACGGCACCAGCACTTCCAACAAAATGGTTTGGCACCATACCGTGGCGCCCGACGATATCGTGGTGGTCGACCGCAATTGCCATAAGTCAGTCCTGCACGCCATCATCATGACGGGCGCTGTGCCGGTGTTTTTAAAGCCTACGCGCAACCATTACGGCATCATCGGGCCGATTCCACAAAGCGAGTTTGAGCCAGAAGCAATTCAAGCCAAGATCAAGGCGAACCCGTTGTTAAAGGGTGTGAATCCTAAAAAAGCGGTTCCACGTATGTTGACGATCACCCAGTCCACCTATGACGGCGTGCTCTACAACACCGAGACCATCAAACAGATGTTGGATGGCTACATCCCTAACTTGCATTTTGACGAAGCATGGTTGCCGCACGCAGCGTTCCACCCGTTTTATGGTGCTTATCACGCAATGGGTAAGAAGCGCGTGCGTCCTATGCACTCCATGGTCTATTCGACCCAGTCGATTCACAAACTTTTGGCAGGTATCAGCCAAGCCAGCCATGTCTTGGTTCAAGACTCACAAAAGAACAAGTTGGATCGGCATTTGTTCAACGAAGCTTATTTGATGCACACCAGCACCAGTCCGCAATACAGCATCATCGCGAGCTGTGACGTGGCTGCTGCCATGATGGAACCTCCAGGTGGAACTGCCTTGGTTGAGGAAAGCATTGCCGAGGCGCTCGACTTCAGACGCGCCATGCGCAAGGTAGACGAAGAGTACGGCAAAGACTGGTGGTTCAAGGTCTGGGGGCCAGACGCTTTGGTTGACGATGGTGTGGGCCGTTCAAATGACTGGATCATCAAAGGCACTGGCAAGACGTCTAAATGGCATGGCTTTGGCAAATTGGCCGATGGCTTCAATATGTTGGACCCGATCAAAGCGACCATCGTCACCCCGGGCTTAGATTTGAACGGCAAGTTCGACAACGCAGGCATTCCAGCCAGCATCGTGACCAAGTTTTTGGCCGAGCACGGCGTGATTGTGGAAAAGACGGGGCTGTACAGCTTCTTCATCATGTTCACGATCGGCATCACCAAAGGCCGTTGGAACTCATTGCTCACCGCCTTGCAGCAGTTCAAAGACGACTACGACCGCAACCAACCCATGTGGCGCATATTGCCGGAGTTCTGTCAAAAGTATAAAAAGTATGAACGTATGGGCTTGCGCGACCTTTGCCATCACATCCACACCTTGTATGCCAAATACGATATCGCCCGTCTCACGACAGATATGTATCTGAGCGACCTCACGCCGGCGATGAAGCCCAGCGACGCTTATGCGCAAATTGCAAGACGCAATACAGAACGCGTTTCTGTCGACGCATTGGAAGGGCGGATCACCACAAGTCTGTTGACTCCCTACCCACCAGGAATTCCTTTACTGGTTCCTGGCGAGGTGTTCAACAAAAAGATCGTGGACTATTTAAAGTTTGCCCGCGAATTCAATCTGCAATGCCCAGGCTTTGAGACCGATATTCACGGGATGGTGGAAGAGGTTGGCGATGATGGCGTGAAACGCTACTTTGCTGATTGTGTGAAGACTTAAATACAGTTTCTAAACTTCGCCAAGTAACACCCCAAACCTCGGACATTTGTCCAAGCTTTGGGGTTTATAGAGATTTAAGTTGGCTCAGCGATTCCACCAACGACTTGGCTAAAACCGCCATCTACATAAGTAATTTCAGCAGTCACCCCTGCAGCCAAATCACTCATCAAAAACGCAGCCACATTGCCTACGTCTTCTATCGTCACATTGCGACGAATAGGCGAAGCCTCCGCCACCACACTTAAAATCTTGCCAAACCCCTTGATACCGCTAGCGGCCAAGGTTTTGATGGGGCCAGCGCTGATTCCGTTGGCACGCAGACCACGCTTTTTGCTGCCCAATGACTCCGCCAAATAGCGCACCGAGGCTTCCAAAGAGGCTTTGGCCAAGCCCATGGTGTTGTAGTTGGACACCGTGCGGATGGCGCCCAAATAAGTCAGGGTTAGCACGGCAGATTTCTCGTTGAGGTAGGGCAGGGCAGCTTTGGCCATGGCCGGAAAGCTGTATGCGCTGATGTCATGGGCAATTTGGAAAGCTTCACGCGTAAGGCCATCTAAGAAATCTCCCGCAATCGCCTCTTTGGGGGCAAAGCCAATGCTGTGGACAAAACCATCAAAGGTGGGCCAGTGTTGGCTCAAGTCTTTGAATAACTGGTCGATTTGTTGGTCGTTGGCTACGTCACAGTCAAATATTAAAGTAGAGCCAAAATCAGCGGCGAACTCGGTGATGCGTTCTTTGAAGCGTTCACCCACGTAGCTGAAAGCCAGCTCAGCGCCTTGTTCGTGGCATGCCTTGGCAATGCCATAAGCAATCGAGCGGTTCGACAAAACGCCTGTGATCAACAGTTTTTTTCCAGACAGAAAGCCAGTTTTTGTACCCACGGATTGACTCCAAAAAAATCTTGCAGAATTGTCGCATGCGTGGTTTTGTTATTTTTCTGGCTTTTATGTGGCTTCCGTCGTGTTGGGCGGCGCATGCCTACGCGCAATTTGGCGACATCAAATACCCCGCCAACTTCAAATTTTTTGACTATGTCAACCCACAAGCGCCTCGAGGTGGCGAGTTGGTGCTGGTGCCGCCGTCGAGGGTGACAAGCTTTGACAAGTTCAACCCCTTTACCCTGAAAGGCACCGCTGCACCAGGTTTGGGGCAGTTGGTGTTTGAGTCTTTGTTAGTGGGCACTATGGATGAACCCACCACCGCCTATGGCTTGCTGGCGGAAGACGTGTACGTCGCCACCGACAGGCGATCCGTGATTTTTAAGATTCGCACAAACGCACGTTTTAACAACAACGACCCCGTCACCGCCCAAGACGTCAAGCATTCGTTCGAAACTTTGGTGAGCAAAGAGGCGGCGCCCCAATTTAGAACGCTTTACGCAGAAGTGGAACGGGTGAGCGCCCTAGACACCCGCACAGTCCGTTTTGAATTCAAACAACCCAACCCAGAATTGCCTTTGATCGTCGGTGCCATGCCCGTGTTTAGCGCGCGCTGGGGGCAGCAAGACGGCGCACCCCGTAAAGCGTTTGACAAAATCATCACCGAGTTTCCTATTGCCAGTGGCCCTTATGTGGCAGGCCCCACAGCTTTTGGTCGCGACATCAGTTATGACCGTAACCCCGACTACTGGGGACGCGAGATCAATGTGCGCACGGGTATGTTCAACTTTGACCGCATCACCTACCGGCTCTACAAAGACAACACAGCGCAGCTCGAAGGCTTCAAGGCGGGCGAGTTTGATTTGATCCAATCCTTCATCGCCCGTGAATGGGCGAGGGGCTACACGGGTAAGCAGTTTGCCAATGGCGAGTTGATCAAACGCGAACTCAAACACGGCAATGCGGGTGACTTCCAAGGGTTTTTGTTAAACACCCGTTTGGAGAAATTCAAAGATGCACGCGTGCGCGAAGCGATTGGCTTGGCGGTCGATTTCGAGTGGATCAACCGACAGCTCTTCTACAACGCCTACCAACGCGTGCGCGGGTATTTTGTGGGTAGCGACTTTGAGGCAACTGGTTTGCCAGACGCTGCTGAGATGGCTTTGCTTTTGCCTTTGCGCGACAAACTGTCGCCTGAGGTGTTCAAGCAACCCGTGCCAGTGCCACCGGTGACATCGATGGACCCAGCCTCTGGCCATACATTGCGAGACCATTTGCGCCGCGCCAAGAAACTGTTAGCCGACGCAGGCTGGATTTACCGCGATGGCGCTTTGCGCAACGCCAAAGGCGAGCCTTTCACCTTAGAGTTTTTAGACAACTCGGGTTCGATGGGACGGGTGGTTACCCCCTACGCCAAGAACCTCGAAAAACTCGGCTTCAAGGTGAACTACAAAGTGATTGACTTCGCCGTGTTGCAAAAACGACTCGACGTGTTCGATTTCGAGATCATCAGCAACCGCAATGTTGGTTCGGAGTCGCCAGGCACGGAGTTGTTTGAGCGCTTCGGCTCCAAAGCGTCGCAAACCGAAGGCTCGGCCAATTACATGGGCATCAACGACCCAGCCGTTGATGCCTTGCTCCAAAAAGTGACAGCCGCCAACACCAGACCACAGTTGGTGACTGCTGTGCGTGCCTTAGACCGCGTTTTGCGCCACGGCCATTACAGCGTGCCGCATTGGTATGGTGGTATCCACCGCGTCGCTTGGCGCAATGGGCGGTTCGAGATGCCACAACGTACGCCAAGGTATTACCAACCAGAGGCGTTGGCCACATCCACTTGGTGGGCAACCATTAAAAACCGTGTAGACCTGTCTGCTGGAAAAGCAGCGGTGAATTGATATGACCGTCTATATTTTGAAACGCTTGTTGCTGATGGTGCCCACGTTGTTGGGTGTCTTGATGCTGACGTTCGTAGTTATCCAATTTGTGCCAGGTGGTCCAGTCGAGCAAATGGTCTCGCAATTGCAAGGGCGAGACGGAGGCGGTGAGGGCGCTGCTGCTTCGGGTGCTGGTTACCGTGGTCGTCAAGGTGTGGATGCCGCGCGGATTGAGGAAATCAAACAGCTCTACGGGTTCGATAAGCCAGCGCCAGAACGCTTTTGGCAAATGGTCCAGCAGTTCGCCCGCTTTAATTTAGGCAAAAGCTTTTTCTACCCAAAAGATGTGTGGGAGTTGATCAAAGAGAAACTGCCTGTATCGATCAGCTTAGGCTTGTGGACGTTTTTCTTGAGTTATTGCATTTCAATACCGTTGGGTGTCGCCAAGGCAGTGCGTTCAGGTTCGCGGTTCGATACCGTTACCAGCCTGATCGTGCTGGCAGGCTATGCGATTCCAGGCTTTGTGTTGGGCGTGGTGCTGTTGGTGGTGTTTGGTGGGCAGTTGCAATGGTTTCCCTTGCGCGGGCTGACGTCTGCGAACTGGGCACAACTGGGTTGGATGGAGCGCATCACAGACTATTTGTGGCACATCGTCTTGCCCGTCACAGCCAGTGTGTTGGGCTCATTTGCAGTGATCACCATGTTGACCAAAAACGCCATGCTCGAAGAAATTCGTAAGCAATATGTGTTGACGGCGCGCGCCAAAGGCTTGTCCTCGCGCAGGGTATTGTGGGTGCATGTGTTTCGCAATGCCTTGATTCCTTTGGTCACAGGTTTTCCGGCAGCTTTTGTTGGGGCGTTTTTTACGGGCTCTTTATTGATAGAGACGCTGTTCTCTTTGGACGGCCTAGGACTTCTGAGTTTCGAGAGCGTGATGCGGCGCGACTATCCCGTGGTGCTGGGCACTTTGTATTTATTCACGTTGATTGGCTTGGTGACCAAGCTCATCAGCGATCTTTGTTATGTCTGGGTGGATCCACGTGTCAAATTCGACTGACCACTCATTACCGCCTTTGAAACGCGCCTGGCTGCGCTTTCGGGCCAACCGATTGGGCTTTTACAGCGCTGTGTTGTTTGCTGTCATGTTTTTTGTCAGTCTTTTTGCAGAGGTGATTTCCAACGACAAGCCTTTGTTGGCTGGCTACAAAGGCAATTGGTATGTGCCCATCATCCAAACCATTCCTGAGACAGCTTTTGGGGGCGACTTCGATACGCCGACTGATTTCTTGGACCCTTTTATCCAAGCCGAGTTTGATAAGCCAGGCAACTGGGCAATTTACACGATCAACCCCTACCACCACAGCACGCTAAATTACTTTGCTAAAACGCCGCATCCTGCACCGCCTTCAGCCGATAACTGGCTAGGCACGGACGACCGAGGTCGGGATGTGGTGGCGCGACTTTTGTATGGCTTTCGCATTTCGGTTTTGTTCGCGCTGGCCCTGACCATCTTTGGGACCGTGATTGGTGTGCTCACAGGCGCCATCCAAGGCTTTTTTGGCGGCAAGGTGGACCTGGTGATGCAGCGTTTGATTGAAATTTGGAGCGCGATGCCCGAGTTGTACTTGTTGATAATTTTTTCTGCAGTCTTTGACCCGAGCATCAGCTTGTTGTTGATTTTGCTGGGGCTGTTCGGTTGGATGGGCTTGTCTGACTATGTGCGCGCCGAATTTTTGCGCAACCGCCAACTCGACTATGTGCGAGCCGCCCGCGCTTTGGGTTTGAGTAATTGGGCCATTATCAAAAGCCACGTTTTGCCCAACAGCTTGACTCCCGTAGTGACCTTTCTGCCGTTTCGTATGAGCGCGGCCATTTTGGCTTTGACATCCTTGGACTTCCTAGGCTTGGGCGTGCCGCCCGGAACGCCAAGTTTGGGAGAACTTCTGTCCCAAGGCAAGAGCAATATTGATGCGTGGTGGATATCGCTCTCCACCTTCAGCGTGTTGGTGGTGACCTTGATGTTGCTGACCTTTATGGGTGACGCCTTGCGTGATGCGCTCGATCCGCGAAAGATCAACGCATGAGATTGCCGCTGCTTCAAGTGCGCGACCTGCGCATCGCTTTTAGCCAAGGCGAGGTCGTCAAAGGCATTTCTTTCAACTTAGAGTTGGGTGAAAAAATTGCTTTGGTAGGCGAGTCGGGTTCAGGCAAAAGCGTGTTGGCCTTGAGTTTGGTCAAGCTCATTGAAGGCGCCAAACTATCAGGCAGATGTCTGTGGACACGTCAAGACGAGCAAAACTTAGTACCCGACGCAACGGACGCCCCCAACACCTTAGATCTGGTCAAACTCACCGAGCGACAGTTAGAACCCATTCGCGGCCAAGACATTGCGTTTGTCTTCCAAGAACCCATGACCGCTTTGAACCCGGTGTTTTCAGTGGGCGAGCAAATTGCCGAGGTGCTTCAAATCAAACGTGGCATGACCCGCGAAGAGGCATGGCATGAAGCCATTGACTTGATCAAAGTGACGGGCATCGCCGAACCCGTGCGTCGCGCCAAGTCGTATCCGCACCAACTCTCAGGTGGCCAAAGGCAGCGGGTGATGATCGCCATGGCTTTAGCATGCCGTCCCCGCTTATTGATTGCCGACGAACCCACTACCGCCTTAGATGTGTCGGTGCGCAGCCAAATTTTGGATTTGCTCGACCATTTGCAATACCGATTTGGCATGGCCGTGTTGCTCATCACCCATGACCTCGAAGCCGTTCGTCGATTTGCTGACCGCGTGTTGGTGATGGAAAAAGGCGTTGTGGTTGAGCAGGGCGAAGCCAAACAGGTGCTGTCCGAGCCGCAGCACGCTTACACCCAAAAGTTGCTCAACAGCCAACCCATACGCGATGTGGTGGTGCCGCCGGCGGAAGCGCCCGTCATGCTGCAAGGGTGGGGCTTGGGTGTCCAGTACCCAGCATCTGGCGGAGGAATCAAAGCTTGGTTTATCCCCAAAAAATTCACTGCTTTGCAAGACGTCAATTTTGTTTTACGCCAAGGCCAGACTTTGGGTGTGATTGGCGAGTCGGGTTCGGGCAAAACCAGTTTGGCCTTGGCGGCTTTGGGCTTGGTTCCTATTCAAGGCCAAATGAAAGTGTCAGGCCACTCTTGGACGGGTAATGCAGAAGTGGATTTGCCTTTGCGACGCATGGTGCAAGTGGTGTTCCAAGACCCCTTTGCGTCTTTGTCACCCCGCATGAATGTGGCGGAGATCATTGCCGAGGGTATTGCAGTCCATTTGCCAGAGTTGGATGCCTTAGGCCGATTGCGGCGCGTGTTGATTGCTTTGTCCTCCGTTGGCTTGACCGAGCAAGAGTTTCCCAATTTGCTCTCGCGCTATCCGCATGAGTTCTCTGGCGGACAGCGCCAGCGTTTGGCTATCGCCAGGGTGTTGGTGCTCGACCCCAAAGTGATTGTTTTGGACGAGCCGACCAGCGCCTTGGACGTCACCACCCAAAAACAGGTGCTGCAATTGCTGCAAAAGCTACAAAAACAGCGTGGCTTGAGCTATTTGCTTATCACCCACGATGTTGGCGTGATTCGCGCCATGGCGCATCAGGTGTTGGTGGTGCAAAACGCCAAGCTGGTGGACTCGGGAAATATCGACCATATCTTGCACCATTCCACCCATCCTTACACCCGACTTTTGGTCAATGCGGGCTATGACAAAAAATGAACTAAACCTATTCAAATCAAGCATTTAGGCGTTACAATGAGCGCTTCACGACCAAACGGGCGGGTAATTACCGCCCGTTTTTTTTGGTCGATTGTTTTTCGATGGTTAGGTTTGGAAGGTTTTTTGTCGAAGTGGCCTTGCAGCAAATAGTGGAAGAAACCGTGACCGGCTTAGGGTACGACCTAGTGGAGATTGAACGCTCTGCAGGTGGCCTTTTGCGCATCACGATTGACCATCCCTGGAGCGCAGAGTCGCCCGAGCTTTTCGTCAACGTGGAAGATTGCGAACGGGTCACCCGTCAGTTGCAGTTTGTCCTCGAAGTCGACGGCTCTGAGTACCAAAGGTTGGAGGTTTCTTCGCCAGGTATTGATCGGGTGCTCAGGCATGTACAAGACTTTGAGAGGTTTACCGGCGCGCTGGTCGACCTGACGCTAAAAGCACCGATGGGCGCTGCGGCGGCAGGCCAAGTGTCGGCCAACCGCAAAAAGTTTCGCGGCACGCTAGAGCGCACAACGGACGGCGCGGGTTGGCAGATCACTTGGCGTGACGTGCCCGAAGCAAAACCGGGACAAAGAATCAGCGAAAAAAGAATGAATACGCCAGTACATGTACTGGGGTTCACGTTAGACGAGTTGCGCGAAGCACGTCTAGCACCGATTGTGGATTTCAAGGGCAGAAAGCCCCGTTGAACTTAGGTCTTGAGAAGGAGTAGTCGTTATGAACCGCGAAATGTTGATGTTGGTGGATGCCATCTCGCGCGAAAAAAACGTAGAGCGCGATATCGTTTTTGGTGCTGTTGAATTGGCACTTGCGCAAGCAACTAAAAAACTATACCAAGGCGATGTAGACATCCGTGTCTCCATGGACCGTGACAGCGGCGATTACGAAACTTTCCGTCGCTGGTTGGTGGTGCCTGACGAAGCGGGCTTGCAAAACCCCGACGCCGAAGAACTCTTGATGGACGCCCGCGATCGCGTGTCTGATGTCGAAGAGGGCGAGTACATCGAAGAAGGCATCGAGTCTTTACCCATCGGCCGCATTGGCGCTATGGCTGCCAAGCAAGTCATTCTGCAAAAAATCCGTGATGCAGAGCGCGAAATGTTGCTCAACGACTTCATGGCACGTGGCGAAAAAATCTTTGTCGGTACCGTCAAGCGCATGGACAAGGGCGACATCATCGTCGAAGCAGGTCGCGTCGAAGGCCGTCTGCGCCGCGGCGAGATGATCCCCAAAGAAAACTTGCGTAACGGCGACCGTGTCCGCGCCATGATCATGGACGTCGACCTTACTTTGCGTGGTGCGCCCATCATCTTGTCGCGCTCGTCTCCTGAATACATGATCGAGTTGTTCAGCCACGAAGTGCCTGAAATCGAACAAGGCTTACTAGAGATCAAATCATGCGCCCGCGACCCTGGTTCGCGCGCCAAGATCGCTGTGTTGTCGCACGACAAACGTGTCGACCCCATCGGCACCTGCGTTGGCGTGCGAGGCACCCGTGTCAACGCCGTCACAACAGAGTTGGCCGGCGAACGCGTCGACATCGTCTTGTGGAGCGAAGACCCCGCCCAGTTCGTGATCGGTGCTTTGGCGCCTGCCAACGTCAGCTCCATCGTGGTAGACGAAGAAAAACACGCCATGGACGTGGTGGTCGATGAAGAAAACCTCGCCATTGCCATTGGCCGCGGCGGTCAAAACGTGCGTTTGGCCTCTGACCTCACCGGTTGGAAGATCAACATCATGGACGCTGCTGAATCTGCCCAAAAACAAGCCGACGAATCGCATTCGATCCGTGCCTTGTTCATGGACAAGCTCGACGTCGACCAAGAAGTGGCCGATATCCTGATCGAAGAAGGCTTCACCAATTTGGAAGAAGTGGCCTACGTTCCCCTACAAGAAATGCTCGAGATCGAAAGCTTCGACGAAGACACGGTCAACGAGTTGCGCACCCGCGCGAAAGACGCTTTGTTGACGATGGAAATCGCTCGCGAAGAAAGTGTCGAAGAGGTGTCGCAAGATTTGCGTGACCTTGAAGGATTGGATGTTGAACTCTTGCCCAAACTGGCAGAGAACGGTGTGCATACCCGTGACGATTTGGCCGATCTGGCCGTAGACGAGCTCACAGCCATTACTGGCCAGAGCGAAGATGAGGCCAAAACCCTGATCTTGAAGGCACGCGAGCATTGGTTCGCGGGTCAAGAGTAACGGTCATGGGAAGGAACACACCAAATGTCAATTACGACAGTCGCCGAGTTTGCAAAAGAACTTAAAAAACCCACAGACACCCTGATTGAGCAACTCAAAGCTGCTGGGGTGAATACATCATCGGAAAGTGATTCACTGACCGAGAAAGACAAACAAAAGCTTTTGACGCATTTACAAACCAGCCACGGTACAGCCTCGACCGAACGCAAAAAAATCTCTTTGGTCAAAAAATCGACCAGTGAAATCAAACAAGCCGACGCTACGGGCAAAGCCCGAACCATCCAAGTGGAGGTACGTAAAAAGCGCACATTTGTCAAGCGCGATGAAAACGAGCCTGATGAGATCGAAACACCAGAACCTGAAGTCGCGGTTACTGCGGCCCAACCCATCATTGACCACGCTGAACTTGCGCGTCGTGAAGAAGACGCACGCCGTCAAGCCGAACTGATCCGTCGTCAAGAAGAAGAGCTGGCCGAAAAACGCCTTGCCCGCGAAGCCAAAGAAGCAAGCGCGCAAACTGAAGCTGAACGCATCAAGGCTAAAAACGCGGGTGTTTTGAATGACAAGGCAGCAGCCGATGCAGCTACCCAGGCGCAGGCGCTGGCAGACGAAGAAGTCATCAGCAAAGCCAAACTGGCAGCCAAAATCAGCGCCGAAGAAGACACTGTCAAAGCCAAAGATTTAGACACCCGTCGTCGCAAAGCTTTGGCCGAAGCCGAAGCGATTCGCGACATGATGAGTTCGCCACAAAAGGTAGCACCTAAAAAAGTCGTGCCGCCCCCAGTGGAAGTCAAACCTATCAAAGGCACACTGCACAAGCCCGCTGGCAGTCCTGGTGCCAAAGAGCGTCCTGCAGCTGGGGCGCCTGCAGCCCCTGGCAACAAAGAAATCAAAAGCGCCAAGCTGTCTTCTAGCTGGGCCGACGAGCAAGCCAAGAAGAAAGAAATTAAAACCCGTGGCGACTCTAGCGGTGGCGTGGGACGCAACAGTTGGCGCGGTGGCCCCCGTGGCCGTCGTGAACGCACCGGCAGAGAAGATGCACACGAGTCGAGCGCTCCAACCGAAGCACGTGTCATCGAAGTCCACGTACCTGAGACCATCACCGTCGCTGAACTCGCGCACAAGATGGCAGTCAAAGCGTCTGAGGTCATCAAACAGTTGATGAAACTCGGCCAAATGGCCACCATCAACCAACCTTTAGACCAAGACACCGCCATGATCTTGGTAGAAGAAATGGGCCACAAAGCGATCATCGCTGCGTTGGATGACCCCGAGGCATTCACCGAAGAAGAATCATCTGCGCACCATGCAGATTCGATTACCCGTGCCCCAGTGGTCACGGTGATGGGTCACGTTGACCACGGTAAAACCTCTTTGCTCGACTTCATCCGTCGCGCCAAAGTGGCTTCAGGCGAAGCCGGTGGTATCACCCAGCACATTGGGGCTTACCACGTAGAAACCCCACGCGGCATGATCTCGTTCTTAGACACTCCGGGTCACGAAGCGTTCACCGCCATGCGTGCCCGCGGTGCCAAAGCGACAGACATCGTCATCTTGGTGGTAGCGGCCGACGACGGCGTGATGCCACAAACCAAAGAGGCGATCAAGCATGCGAAAGCGGCTGGCGTACCTATCGTGGTGGCTGTCAACAAGATTGACAAACCCGGTGCGAATCCAGAACGCGTCAAAGGCGAATTGGTCAGCGAAGAAGTGGTGCCCGAAGAATTCGGTGGCGATTCACCGTTTGTGTTGGTCTCCGCCAAAACTGGCGAAGGCATAGACGCATTGCTCGAACAAGTGTTGTTGCAAGCAGAAGTGTTGGAACTCAAAGCGCCTGTTGATGCGATGGCTAAAGGCCTTGTGATTGAAGCGCGTTTGGACAAAGGCCGCGGCCCTGTGGCTACCGTCTTGGTGCAGTCTGGCACCTTGAACGTAGGCGATGTGGTGTTGGCTGGCCAAACATTTGGCCGTGTACGCGCTATGTTGGATGAAAACGGCAAAGCCATCAAAGCGGCTGGCCCTTCTATTCCAGTTGAAATCCAAGGCTTGACCGAAGTGCCGCAAGCAGGTGACGACTTTATGGTGATGACCGACGAGCGTCGCGCCCGAGAAATTGCCACTTACCGCGCTGGTAGGGTTCGCAATACCAAGTTGGCCAAGCAGCAAGCATCGAAACTCGAGAATATGTTCTCTGACATGACATCGGGTGACGTCAAGTTGTTGCCTATCATTGTCAAAGCCGACGTACAAGGTTCACAAGAAGCTTTGGCTGCGTCCTTGCTCAAACTCTCGACCGAAGAAGTCAAAGTGCAGTTGGTGTATGCCGCTGTCGGTGGCATTAGCGAGAGTGATGTCAACTTAGCGATTGCTTCTAAAGCAGTGGTGATTGGTTTCAACACCCGTGCTGATGCAGGCGCCCGCAAATTAGCGGAGTCCAACGACGTCGAGATCCGTTACTACAACATCATTTATGACGCGGTAGACGAACTCAAAGCTGCGATGTCGGGCATGTTGACGCCAGACAAGAAAGAAGAAGTCATCGGTACGGCCGAAATTCGCCAAGTACTGCGTGTCAGCAAGATTGGTGCGATCGCGGGTTGTATGGTCACCTCTGGTTTGGTGCGTCGCACTGCCAAGTTACGCTTATTGCGCAACAACGTGGTCGTCTTCACAGGTGAGTTGGACAGCTTGAAGCGTTTCAAAGACGATGCCAAAGAGGTCAAAGAGAACTTTGAATGCGGCTTGACCATCAAAAACTACAACGACATTGTCGAAGGCGATGTGTTGGAGTTCTTTGAAATCAAAGAGGTTGCCCGTTCGTTGTAAAGCGCGAGTGCCATGGCCCGTAAACCCAGTTCTACGCCTAACCGCAGTTACCAAGTAGCCGACCAGATCCAGCGTGATCTGGCCGAACTCATTGCGCGCGAGTTAAAAGATCCGCGTGTGGGCATGGTGACTTTGCAAGGTGTTGAAGTAACCCCCGATTACGCCCATGCCAAAGTGCATTTCAGCGTGCTCAATGGTGACCCTGCAGAAACAGCTGAAGGTTTAAACCAAGCAGCTGGTTTTTTGCGTAACGGTTTGTTCAAGCGCTTGCATATTCATACGGTGCCTACTTTGCATTTCATCTATGACCGCACGCCCGAGCATGCGTCGGATATGAACGCCTTGATCGCCAAGGCCGTTTCTTCCCGTGCCAAGGACGATTGAGTATGAACGCGCCGCGCACCAGGGTGCAGCGACGCCCTGTGCATGGGGTGTTGCTGTTAGATAAACCCCTATCCATATCCAGCAATGACGCTTTGCAAAAGGCCAAGTGGTTGTTGCGTGCTGAAAAAGCGGGCCACACTGGCACCTTAGATCCATTGGCTACGGGTGTACTGCCCTTGTGTTTTGGCGCGGCTACCAAATTTAGCCAACTGCATTTAGACGCTGATAAATCTTACGAAGCCATTGCCTCTTTGGGTATCGAGACCACTACGGGCGACGCAGAGGGTGACGTGGTTGCCACCAAGCCAGTAGTTTTTTCGCCAGAACAATTACAAGCCGTGCAAGAGCGATTCACCGGTCCTATTGCGCAAATTCCGCCTATGTACAGCGCCTTGAAAAAAGACGGCAAAGCGCTCTACGACTATGCGCGCGCTGGTATTGAAGTTGAACGTGTAGCACGCAACATCACTATCCATTCGCTCTTTTTAGAAGAAATTAAACCCGATGCAAATGTGCGGCGTTTGCGTATTCGTGTGCGTTGTAGCAAAGGCACTTACATCAGAACCTTGGCGCAAGATATCGGCAACGCCTTGGGTTGTGGTGCGCATGTCAGTTATTTACGGCGCACGGCCACTGGGTCTTTCCAAGTAGACCAATGTATTGGTCTCAAAGATCTCGAGGCCTTGTCTGAAACAGAACGAGCCAACCGTTTATTACCAGTGGATGCGCTATTGGACGGACATACGCCTGTCACCTTGGCAAAGGAAGATGCTGGCAGATTTTTAAGTGGTTTACGTCGCAGAGGCAATTGGCCTGATTGCGAACAAACCGCTGTGTACGGCGAATCACCTCGCGCATTGCTAGGCACTGCGCATGTGAAAGCCGGAGAACTAATACCTGGGCGCTTGTTAAGCCCGATAGAAATTCAAACCATTTTGGAGAGTGAAGTATGAGTAAGCAAATTCGCAATATCGCGATCATCGCGCACGTGGACCACGGTAAAACGACCATGGTCGACCAACTTTTGCGCCAATCAGGCACTTTTGCCGAACACGAAAAAGTTGTAGACACCGTGATGGACAACAACGCGATTGAGCGTGAACGTGGCATCACCATCTTGGCTAAAAACTGTGCTGTAAGCTGGGAAGGTACCCACATCAATATCGTCGACACCCCCGGCCACGCGGACTTTGGTGGTGAAGTCGAGCGTGCCTTGTCGATGGTCGACGGTGTGGTGTTGTTGATCGATGCACAAGAAGGCCCCATGCCACAAACCCGTTTTGTGACTAAGAAAGCTTTGGCTCTAGGGTTGCGACCCATTCTTGTGGTAAATAAAGTGGACAAGCCAGGATCGCGTCCAAATTTTGTAGTCAATGCAGCATTTGATTTGTTTGACAAGCTAGGCGCAACTGACGAACAACTCGACTTCCCCGTGGTCTATGCCTCTGGTATCAATGGCTGGACATCGATGGAAGAGGGTGCCCATGGTGAGCAGTGGGGCCCGGATATGTCAGCCTTGTTCAATACGATTTTGAAGCATGTGCCTGCGCAAAAGGGTGACCCTAGCGCACCGTTGCAATTACAAATCTCAGCGCTCGATTTCTCTACATTCGTCGGTCGTATTGGGGTTGGTCGTATCAGCCAAGGCACCATCAAACCTATGATGGATGTGGTGGTGATGGAAGGCGTGGATGGCAAGCCTGTCAAGGGGCGTGTCAACCAAGTATTGACATTCCAAGGTCTAGAGCGCGTCCAAGCGGCTGAAGCGGGCCCAGGCGACATCGTTTTGATCAACGGCATTACGGATGTCGGCATCGGTGTCACCATCACCGACCCTTTGAATCCAGCGCCTTTGCCTATGTTGAAGGTGGACGAACCCACTTTAACCATGAACTTCTGCGTCAACACCAGCCCCTTAGCCGGACGTGAGGGCAAGTTTGTGACCAGTCGTCAAATCTGGGACCGCCTACAAAAAGAACTGCAACACAACGTCGCTTTGCGCGTCAATGAGACCGATGAAGAGGGTGTGTTTGAAGTAATGGGCCGTGGTGAATTGCACTTGACCATTTTGTTGGAGAACATGCGCCGCGAAGGCTATGAATTGGCAGTGTCGAAGCCACGTGTGGTGTACCGCGATGTCAACGGTGAGCGCCATGAGCCTATCGAATTGGTCACCGCCGATATTGAAGAAACCCACCAAGGTGGTGTGATGCAAGCCTTGGGCGAGCGCAAGGGCGAACTTGTCAACATGGAACCCGATGGCCGTGGTCGTGTGCGCTTGGAATACCGTATTCCTGCGCGTGGTTTGATTGGTTTTACCAACGAGTTTTTAAACTTAACCCGTGGTTCTGGTTTGATCTCTAATATCTTTGACAGCTACGAGGCACACAAAGGCGATATCGGTGGACGCAAAAACGGTGTGTTGATTTCTATGGATGACGGCGAGATCTTTACCTATGCCTTGGGCAAACTCGATGACCGTGGCCGCATGTTCGTAAAAGCGAATGACCCTGTGTATGAGGGCATGATTGTCGGTATTCACAGCCGCGACAACGACTTGGTGGTCAATGCCACCCGTACCAAACAGTTAACCAACTTCCGCGTGTCTGGCAAAGAAGACGCTATCAAAATCACTCCGCCTATCGATTTGACATTGGAATATGGTGTCGAATTTATCGATGATGACGAATTGGTCGAAATCACGCCCAAGAGTGTGCGTTTGCGTAAGCGCTTCTTAAAAGAACACGAGCGCAAGAAAAACAAAATCTAAGGACTAGAGCATTGCGTTGGACCCATACCCGCGCTGTTTGGACCATGGTGGCAGCTGCCGCCATGTGGTCTATCGCTGGTGTGGTCACGCGCATGTTGGAGTCCGTTCAAAGTTTTGAGTTGACTTTTTGGCGGAGTTTTTTTACCGCTATTTGCTTGGTTGTTTTCCTTCGTGTGTTGCAAGGTCCAGGTGTTTTGCAACGTCTAGCTAAAGCGCCAAAGCAGTTATGGCTGAGCGGTGTGTGTTGGGCTGTTATGTTCACCGCGTTTATGGTGGCACTGACGCTGGCCTCGGTGGCTGAGGTTTTGGTGACGATGTCTGTAGGCCCCTTGCTCACAGCCTTGGTAGCCAGAATTTTTTATAAACAAACCATTCAACTTCCTACGTGGCTCGCTATTGTGATCGCGGGCGCCGGGATGTTTTGGATGTACGCGGAGCCCCAATCTGCAATTTCCACCTCAAGTGCCTTCACCTTGGCAGGATTGCCATGGGGAACTTTGATTGGGTTCTTGGTACCCACAGCCGCAGCAGTGAACTGGTGTGTGGTGCAACAAGCCCAAAAAACGGGCGACTCTTTGGATCTACTACCTGCAGTCTTAGTGGGCGCTGTGATATCCGGATTCCTCACATTGGTGCTTGCTTGGCCATTGCATTCCAGCCCCCACGATATCGCTTGGCTGGCATTGTTAGGTTTGGTGCAACTGGCTTTGCCCTGTACCTTGCTGGTGTTTTGTGCACGCATTTTGTCTGCACCTGAAATTTCTCTACTCTCTTTGCTTGAAGTTTTATTTGGAATTTTTTTAGCGTGGGTCGGAGCTGGTGAAGAACCGAGCGCTCGTGTCATCAGTGGCGGCGCTTTGGTCATCGTCGCATTGGTGGTGAATGCCTACGGCATGAAAACAAAATCTTTGGAGTCAACAAAGTCATGAATGTCTATAGCGATGAAGTCGTATCTGAAAAAGTAGGAGCGATTGGCTTTGTCACCTTAAACCGCCCCAAAGCTTTGAATGCTTTGTCACTCCCCATGGTGAGAGAGCTCACGCATGTTCTGCGTGGTTTCCAAAATGATGCAAATGTTTTGGCTGTTGTCATTCGCGGTAGTAACAAGGAAGGCCCATTTGGCGCTTTCTGTGCTGGCGGAGATATCCGCTACTTTCACCAAGCCGCCTTATCCGGCGATGCAAGCCTAGAAGACTTCTTTACAGAGGAATACAACCTCAACCACATCATTCACACCTATGGCAAACCTTTTATCGCTTTGATGGATGGCATTGTGATGGGGGGTGGCATGGGGTTGAGCCAAGGTATTGCGCTGCGGGTCGTCACAGAGCGCACGCAAATGGCGATGCCAGAGACGCAGATCGGATTGTTTCCTGATGTCGGTGGCGGTTATTTCTTGAGCCGCTGTCCAGGCAACACCGGTGAGTACCTCGCACTTACCGGGCAATTGTTACGCGGTGCAGAGGCACTGTCAGTGGGATTGGCTGACGTGTGTATGGCTTCTGAAGCCTTGCCTGCTTTATGGAATGGATTACAAAGTCAAAAATGGACTCAGGGTGATGATGTTGTTGCTTGGGTAAAAGAACAGGCATCCACGCATGCTGTTGTTGATGCCAATTCACAAGCTAATCATGGGGATGCTACAAGAACAGCATCTTCAAAACCTGCTTGGTGGGATGCACAGATTGACAACATATTTCGTTTGCCCACGGTCACTGACATGGTAAATGCTTTAAGTCAGTTGATGCTTCAACAACCTGAAGGATGGGCTGCTGAGACTCTCAAAGCGCTCAGACAACGCTCGCCATTGTTGTTGGCAGTGAGTTTGGAGCAAATTCGCCGTGGCAGAACGATGGGCTTGGCGGACGAGTTGCGCATGGAGCGTGACATGGTGCGCCATTGTTTCCATGCAGACCACTTGGAGCGGCGTGGCGCCCAAACAGATACGGCAGAGGGTATTCGTGCTTTGGTGATCGACAAAGACCGTCAGCCTAAATGGCTGCCAGCTAGTATTGAAGAGATAACGCCTGATATGGTGCAGCCATTTTTCCAAAGCCCATGGCCTAGTGGTTTGCATCCATTGCGGCATTTGGTGGATGCCCATTAATCATCTGTGCGTTTTGTTCTTAGCGTCCCTTAGCTAACGGATTTTTATTTTGCCAACGTATGCATAGGAATATCTTTGCTAACAGCTAAGCGATCGAGTTGTTGACGGGTTTGACTGGCAAAAAATTTAGCAAACGAATTATGTGTTTTCAGAGCATGCATGGAATGCATGCTCTTTTCTTCTAATCCCACAGCCAAACATAAACGCTTTGCAAAATGTGGCTCCAAGGCGGCAACCGCGACACGTCCGTTCTTGCAAGGGTAGATTTTGTAACCCGCATGGGCGCCACCTACATCGCCTTCTTTAGTGGTTAAGCCCCAGGCGCGGGGCAGGGCAAGGTAGTTAGCCGCATCGTTTAGCGCAATTTCTTGGAAAACACCAAGTCCGCTTTGACGGCCACTGCTTTGCCGTAACAAGAGGGCTTGTAATACGGCTTCCGTGGTCATCAGCGATCCACCCATATCCGCATACAAAGTAGCGGGTAGATCGAGACCCTTTACCAAGCCGTTTTCGGCCAAGTAGGTAAGGTCATGCCCAGGTTCTTCTGCACGGGGGCCAGAGGCGCCTACAACGCTCACCATGCATAAATTGGGATAAAGGCGATGTAATGTTTTCCAATCAAGGCCTAATTTTGCAAGTGCAGATGGTCGAAACGATGTGATCAAAACATCGGTTTTAACCAAAAGTTTCTGCAGGGTAGTTTGACCGCGTGGTGTTTTTAAATCTGCCTGCACCACGCGCACACCTTGGTGCATGGTTTCATAAGCGGTTGGTTTGTAAAAGCCCATAGGATCCGCTGACACTGCGCTTGGAGGGGCTAGGGGCTCAAGCTTGGTGCAAGTAGCACCCATCTGATGCAAACGCATTAAAGCAGCAGGGCCTGGCAGATTCAGTGCCAGACTGAGAATGCGCACAGCTTTGAGTGGTGTGATGCGTTTATTTTGTGCAGTTTGCATACTCAATTAACCACTTTTATCTTTTTTTCTAAGCAACCCTAGCGTAGCAGGCGAAAACAAATTGAAAGTCGATTAGACATTATTTTGGGTTGTGGTTTGCCAGCAGATTCTTCGAGGTAGAATGTCGGTCTTCGGGGCGTAGCGCAGTCTGGTAGCGCATCTGGTTTGGGACCAGAGGGTCGTAGGTTCGAATCCTATCGCCCCGACCACACATGAGAAAAGGCCCCTTTCGGGGCCTTTTTTGTTTGATTTCTGCCCGTAGCTCAGTTGGATAGAGCAACAGCCTTCTAAGCTGTGGGTCGGGGGTTCGATCCCCTCCGGGCAGACCAATGCTTAGTTAAATAACCAGTCCGGATGCAACGCCACATAGCAGTTTTTGTCACCCAATAACTGCCCCTCAGGTGAGACACAAAACGAACTGCGTTTGTATTTGCGCTCATCGGTTAACACGTAAGAGCGGTAAATTTCTTGAATGGTTTTAGCCTTCTTGTCTTTAGGAAACAGCATGACTAGGCGAGTGGATATGCAGTTATTCAGGCGAATGCATGAGACGGCTGACTTTTCATCTACGTAAAACTCTACAAACACAGCGCCTGGAAACTTTGTATCAGGCTTTGAAATTTTCACCATACAAGGCAAATCTTGCGCCCGCGGTAAATTCATGCGGTCCGCAAACGTATTCATTTCATTAAGAATCGTTTCTTGGTATTTTTTGTTAAGCGTTTTGTGGCACAAAAAATAGTCTGCATACGAATTTTTTTGAACTATCGGCGTTAAAGGGCGGTTGTTAACATCCAATTTGATGATGGCAGGATCATACAAAGTGCTGACGGAGGGTTCTTCTTTCTTGGGTGCGCCGTGACCACCACCGTGACCATCATCTTTTTTAGCGTCTTTCTTTTTCTCATCTTTGGCTGGTTCACCATGGCCATCATCTTTTTTTTCTTCTTTTTTCGGGGCATGGTCATCTGCCTTGCCTTTATCCTCTTTTTTGACTTCTGCGGGCTTTGGTTCTTCTTTTGGAAGCGGAGCTGGTTCTCCGAGGGGATCTTTTAGGACACGTTTATAAACCGTTCCACTTCGACCTGTCTCACCTTGCTCTTTTGCATAATTTGGCTTTTTTTCTTCGGGTGCTGGTTTGGGTGCGTCGCTAGCTAAAGCAGGCGCACTAAATCCTGCCAAGGTCATAAAGAACCAGCAGGTGCAAGTAATGAAAAGAAATCTAGAAAGCCGAGACATACAAATTAGTAGTTATCACTTATGAATCGACAGGCACTCGCTTTGCTTTAACAAGGAATCAGAAAATATCAAGGGACGCTGTAGCAGGTGGTGTCGCTATGCAGCTTGCCTTTATCCGTCACACAGTGCTGGGCGATGAGTTTTCTAGACATGTCCGACAGAAAATAGGAGCGATATAGCACTTCGCCCTTAGCAATCAGGCTGATACTTCGAAAAACAGGGCATTGTTCGTTATGCACGCAGGCTTTTAGTCGAGTTGCGTTGGTATAAAGATGAATACTGACGCGCCCTGGCGTCAAACTGCGCGTTGTTCCAATGCTGACAACACAGGCATCGCCTTTGACGAACGGCAACTCGTTTAATTCAGCAAAATAGTTCATTTCAGCGGCTAAAAGTTCTCTGAACCAAGGTGCGACAATGCCATCGCAGTCGTAGTAGTCCATTTTGACGGTGTTGAGAATTGGCTCGGAATAGGGCTTTTTCTTGGGCCCTAAAAGCAACATAGGTTCTTTTCCGCTTTGCGGCGGTCGGGCCAAAATGGCCCGAGACGCATTCGGGGTCTCAGCCTTAGTTTGCGCGTCTGCTTGGCTCCAAAAGGAAAAGAACAAGCACATCAGGATGCAAAACTTATTAATCATGGCACTAGACCGGTCGGTTGAAACAGGGATTACTTTATCAGTAACAGCCCTCGGGTTACAAGTTGCTCTAGAAAGAGGGCGGTTGGTCGATCCTAGTAAGTATGCGAAGTAAATTATCCAACTTGTTTTTATTATTAGCTCTGCTCTTTTTGAACGGGTGTGGGGGAGGGGGCGGGGGAACTTCTAGTTCTAGCAGTACCTATACAGCTACGCCCTCAGTATTTGTAAATAGTTCCACCATTAGCATGTCACTCGGATTTTTAAGGCAGATGACTTTTAATGGTGGTTATTTGTACTTTGTAGATTCTGATCTCTCTGATTTTGGATCAGTTGGGCATGTCTACAAAGTTAATGCTGCAGGAACTTCTGCTTCGTACGTAACAGCGCCAAACGGCACTTCAACTTCGATGAAGTGGGTCTACTCAGTTGCCGTTACAGCAGATGGGAGCGTACTTGCATCTGGTACGGATACTACGGAACTAGCACCAGGAGTAATTAATCTTTCCTATCGAAAAACGACTGTTATTTCAGCCCCAACTAATTCATATGGAATAGCCATAGACACATCCAATAGCATGCTATACATATCTGATACTGGAGGCAGTGGTAACACAGTTGTCCGTTACAACATTTCCAGTGCAACTTCGCCGACTCAAATTGGTTTGTCACCTACATTTGTGACAGTAGCTTCTAATCCTCAAGGGCTTGCTTATGACAGCGCTGGGTACGTTTATGTGACTACAAATACAGGAGGATCTGATGGGGTGTACAGAATTTCAACTTCTACATTTACCTCTACTCTTTTTGCTAGTTCTGCAACGCTATTCAAAAATCCTATAGGGATAGCAGTTAGGTCCTCTCCTAAAGAAATTTATGTAATAAACAAAGGAACTACCGATACAAACAGCAATGTGTTGAAAATATCGTCCGATGGTGCAACCATCACTAAGTTTCTAGATGGTGCAGATACCAGTAGCATGCTTTGCGCACCAATAGGAGCAGCTATCAATGGAAACATCCTCTACATCTCCAATGGAACATGTACTGCTAATAGTACGTATGCAAAATCAGTGATCAAGGTCACTTTAGAGAATTAAAACTCCAACCGCAACTTCCTCTTCATCACCTTCCCATTCGCATTCCTAGGCAACGGCGCATCCAACCAAGTAACCGTCTCCGGCACCTTGTAATCCGCCAGTGCCTGTTTGCAATGTGCAGTAACTACCTCTTGCGACACCGATTGATTAGGCGCATAAATAAACGCGTGCACCCGTTCCCCTAAAACAGCACAAGGCTTACCAACAATAGCCGCTTCAAGCACCCCTGGTATTCCCATCAAGCAGTTCTCTACCTCAACCGAGTAAATCTTGAATCCGCCACGGTTCAACATATCTTTCTTGCGGTCAAATATTTTGATGAACCCCTCTTTGTCCATGCAACCTAAATCACCCGAGTGCCAATAGCCGGCAGTGAAAGATTGCGCGGTAGCTTCTGGGTTGTCCCAATATCCGGGAACAACCATGGGGCCATTAATCCAAAGCTCTCCTGTTTCACCAAACGGCACCTCTTGGCCAGCATCGTTCATGATGCGCACATCGGCACAGGGTAAAACGCGTCCCACGCTGTCTAGATGCGCATCGTTCATGCCGGCTGGAATCAAGGTAACAGGAGAAGTGGTTTCTGTTGCTCCGTAGGCGTTACGCAAATCTAAGTTTGGCAAGTGTTTGGCTAATTGCTCTATCACTGGTACTGGCATAGGTGCACCACCGTAGCCACCGATACGCCAGTGCTTCAAAGCTTCGGCACTAAAGCTTGGTTCTAACAAACACAAGCTGTACATCGCAGGCACCATGAGGGTATGCGTCATATTTTCTTGGGCCGCAAATTGTAGAAATTGCTTCGCTTTGAATTCCCGCATGATCAAAGTAGCGCCACCCACTTGCACCATGGTGGCGATGATGGCGATCAAGCCTGTGACATGGCTCGCTGGCACGGCCAACATGGAAGAATCGTTCTCCGTCAAATGCATGCCATATTGGTAATGCAATGCCGAATGCACTATGTTGGCATGCGTGATCATGGCCCCTTTGGGATTGCCCGTGGTGCCAGATGTATAAAGAATTGCGGCCACATCAAATTGATCGGCTACAAAAATAGGAATTTCTAGATTGCTTTGCTTGGCTAATAAATTGGGCAAAACAACTGTTTGGGCTGCAGAGTCAAGCTGATCAATCGTATCGATGTCTATACAAATACGGTGTTCCAAAGAAGCAACATCAGCTTTCACCGGAATACGTTCTGCCAAACTCAAATCAAACGCAACAGCCTTGGCCTTGCACTGATTCATGATGTAAGTCAGTCCTGGTCGTTGTTCACGAATACCCACGGGCACCGCGATCGCGCCCAAATATTGAATGGCAAATAACAAAAAAAAGAATTCAGCACGGTTACTTACAAACAGAACAACTCTGTCCTGTGGCTTTATTCCTAGGTGATGCAAGACTTGTGCGTAATGCTCTACCAAACGCCAGACTTCTTGGTAAGTCCAGTGCTGGCCTTCAAACACTAATGCTTTACAAGTCGGGAATCGCGATACTGCAGTTCGCAGCATTGATAAAAAATTAGCCGGGCGTTCAACAAAGCAGCGGACCAGCCGATCATTTGCCCAAGCTTCAATTCGATGTGCAGGTAATTGTGGGTCTGTCCAGTACATCGAGCGATTTAAGCCACGTTGGCGCCGCGTTCAATTACCACTTCTTGTGACACCAAACTGCTGGAATGGTTCAAGTCAGATTGCGCAATCAAAACGGACAAATCCATATCTCGTAGGCCACTGATAACGTCACTTAAGCGTATTGATAAAGCTGGGGCAACACCTTCAAAAGGCTCATCCAATAACAAGAGTTTTGTTCCGATAACCAAGGCACGTGCCAAGGCTACTAATTTTTGCTGACCACCAGATAAAAGTAATGCTTTGCGGTCTAACATGGCCTCCACTTCAGGTAGTACACCATATACAAAACGCAGTCTTTCTTTAACATTGAGATGGGGAGAAACCCACAAGGGAATCAAAATATTTTCTTCAACAGTTAATTCGGGTACCAAGCCTCTGTCTTCCGGCATGTAGCCAATTCCGAGAGAAGCGCGCGCTTCAGGTGGCAACTTAGTTAAATCTTGACCGTTAAACACCATCGTGCCAGAGCTAGGTTGTAGATGCCCCATCACACTGCGCATAAAACTGGTTTTACCAGCGCCGTTGCGTCCTATAAGGCCCGACATGGCACCATTTTGAAGCGACAGGCTAAGCCCGCGTAAGACTTGAACGGACTCTATGCTGACATGCAGGTCCTTCACCTCAAGCATGACTTGCCTCCTGCCGTAACTCGCCAGTGACATAGCGGCGCACATCGTCATTGGCCAAAGCAAGATCCGGCGCGGCATCGGCAATGATTCGGCCGCTGTAAAAAGCAATCACACGGTTCGCATAGCGACGCACGATATCCATATCGTGTTCTACAAACAAAGCAGTGAGCGGTTCATTTCCCAGCACGCGCATGATAGTGTCCATCATTGGGAATTTTTCTTCAGCAGAAACGCCGCTGGTGGGTTCATCTAGTAACAAAAGTTTGGGCGAACCTGTCATAGCTAAAGCGATATCTAGCAATTTACGAATGCCCCCTGGTAGCTCTTTGACACGTCTTTGGCTGTGCTGTGACAGTTCAAACCGATGGAGCAGATCCGAGGCTCGTGCGAGATGCTCTTTGTTTGACGAGGGGCGCCACATCGAGAGTTTGTTTTCATGGCAGGCCATGGCAACCAACATGTTCTCTATCACCGTCAAGGCAGGATAGAGTTGCGGAATTTGGAAAGAACGTGCCACGCCTAGATGGGTAATTTGCCTTGGGGATAGGGCGGTGATATCTGAGTTTTCTAATTCAATCACACCACTGTCTGGCTTGAGATAGCCGGTGATCATGTTCACAAACGTTGTTTTGCCAGCGCCATTGCTACCAATGAGACTGACACGTTCACCTGCCTGAATATCGACACAAATATCTTGCGCTGCAACAACTGCACCAAATTGTTTTTGTAAATTTTTAGCACTGAGCAGTGGCATGCTGGTCACGGCTGCTCCTTAGTTGTTGTCCGACTCCACAACGAACCCAATCCGTGCGGTAAAAAGCGAATCACTACCAACAAGAAAATACCTAAGGCCAGCTGCCAAGTGTTAGGAAAGTACGCACTAGAAAAAGAACGCACTGCTTCCAAAATAATCGAAGACAACATGATGGCCACAACGCTTTGCGTGCCAGCCAAGATGGCTACGAATACAAATTCACCCGACGTTGTCCAGTAACTGAATGTGGGATCAATATGCCCCAAGGCCATCACCGCCATGGCACCACCACATCCCCCTAAGAATGCAGCTATCACAAAATTGATTGCCATGGTGTGTCGCACGGAACCGCCTAAATATTCGACGCGCAATTCATTTTCACGAATGGCTTGGGTGATCAAACCTCGGGTGGAATCAAAATAGATACGGCAGATGTAAGCCATCAAACACGCCAAGCATGCAGATATAGCGTAGAGCACATAGCCCACCCAAGCATCGGCCAAGCTTTGTCCTAACAATGTGACGCGCCCTAAATTAAATCCGTCCGATCCACCCAAACTCTCCGTCTTAACCAAGATGCCATAGCCCACCATGGAGAGCGCCAAGGTGAGCATAGAAAAAAAGATACCACGGTACCGCGAAAGTAAAGGTGCAAACGGCGCTGTTATCAACATAGCGGTCACGCCGCCACTCATGGTGAGTAAGAGGGCGTCTTTCATACCTAGTTTTTGAAACATCAATGCGGCGGTATAACCACCAATGGCAGACATCAAACCTTGGCCAAATGCCACGACACCGCCGCGCATCAGCAAGACGATGCCTAAAGACACCAAACCATTGGCAAATGCCATGGTGCACATAAAAAGCAACCATTTGGGTAATGCCAATCCCAAGGCGAGCAGTGCTGCCGCAATGAAAACGGTGATCACCGTTAACGAAACAATCGACCGATGCATGGTTATATTTTTCGCGCCTGTATGCGTTGGAATAAACCTTCAGGTCTCACCATCAATACTAGCGCCATCACCACATAAATAGAAAAAAGCTCCGCCACTGGAGCAAGATGCACCGCAGTAGCGCGCGAAAGTCCAACAATCAAGGCCCCAATGGCGGCACCTTCAATGCTGCCGAGCCCACCAATGATGACGACAGCGAAAGACAGGATGATCACGCCGACGGAGAGCCCCGGTTGTACAGAAATCATGGGAGCAGTGAAAGCACCACCAATCGCAGCTAGAAAAACGCCGACTCCAAAGGCGTACATATAAACCTTGGAGACTTTTACGCCCATGCTCGATGCGATTTCTGGACTGTGGATCACCGCGGTCACGATCTTGCCTTGGCGGGTTTTATTGAGACCCCACCAAACAATAGAACCGATGACCAGCGCAAGAAATACCAATAAAAAGTCATACCCCACATAAACCTGCTCGCCAATTTCTACATTGCCAAAAAGACTATAGGGTTCAGAAACATAGTAGGGGTTAGCTCCCCAAATAATTTTGGTGATGTCTTCCATGCACAAAAACATGGCGTAGGTCACCAATACCAATAGAACTTCATCATGGCCGTAAAAGAAACGCAGCAAGCCACGTTCAGTGAGGGGGGCCACAAGGACTGCGATGGCAATTGCGGCCAAGAACATGGCAACCAAACTCCAGCCGGGTGCCCAATGCAAGGTAGCTATCCAGCCGACAAAAGTGGCGGCCGCATAAGCACCAAGCGCATAAAAACTACCATGCGCGATATTTAGAATCTTCAAGACGCCAAATACCAGCGTAAGGCCTAAAGCAACAATGAATAGCCACGACGCATAGGTCAGACCATCTATCAGAATGGTGATAGCCAAATCCATGCGGTTTGTTTTCCTTAATTACATTTGGCGCCAGGGAATCCGGCTTTTATCCAATCTTCTGACTTCATGTTTGCTGGTGGATTCACGCACTCTGCAGGAAAGCGTTGAATATCACGAATGGTGACCATTTTTTTAGCTGGATCCCATTTTGTGCGACCAATAGCAGTCTCCTGAATGGCTTGATTGCCATCACCAAGAATCATACGAATTTTGCCTGCTGGTGAATCCCATTCGCTGTTTTTTAAAGCTGCAGCAAGTTGCTCTGGAGTTGGCTTCTTGCCACCATTGGCAGCCATAGCTTTTTCAACAGCAAGTTTGAGGCCTAACAAAGCTTGTGCCATGCGATAGGGTGCCTGAACAGGGTATACGTTGTTCGCTTTTTGGTAGTTTTCCCACCACCAATCATTGAGTTTCGATTTTGGTGCCATCAAACCGTAAGCTCCGCGAGCGCCCAAGATAGTTCCATCTGGCATTTTTTCTCCCAAACCTGGGAGTACGTGGTCACCCGCAGATAAAATCACTTGAGATTTTTTGAATAATCCACGCGGTGCAGATTGCAAAATGAAAGACTGCAGGTCACCGCCCCATAAGCTTGAATGAACTACCGTAGCAGGTTTGGCCATTAACGCAGAAATTTCGGTTCCGTATTGACCAGCGCCAAATTTTGGTAATAAATCTTCAGCTGGTTTTGCATCCGGATATAACTTCTCCATAGACAAAATAAAGTCTTTACGTGAGTCTTGGCCCCAAGCATAGTCTTGGTTGATCATGTTGAATGTTTTAACTGGAATCTTTTTATCTTTAAGGTAACGCGCTAAAGCAACGTTGTCCATCGTCGCATGTGCAGCAGTTCTAAAGACATAGTTGTACTTGCCATCTTCAAAAATACGAGGAGTTCCACAGTCGTAAAGGATTAAGAATTTTTTCATTTCTTCTGCAACAGGCGCAACTGCTAAGCAGTCTCCAGAGCCTACGTAGCCTACAACTGCGTCAACTTGTTCGCGGTCATACAAATTCCGCAACTCCTGCACCTGCTTAGTCGCACCACCGTTCTCATCCACATAGATGGGTTCAATAGTCAGTCCACCAAAACCTTTTTTGTTGTACGGGGCAGGTGCTTGTCCTTTGTTGAAAGCCTCTACCAAAACCTTGGCGCCATTAACGGCTGGAATACCAAAGCTCTCAGCCGCTTGGCCAGACAAGAAGCTGACGATACCAACTTTGAAGGTTTCTTGGGCTGATGCAGACCAACATGATGCGGCCAAGGAAGAAGCAATAGCAACACTTCGCAATACAAGTTTGAGTTTCATTTTTGGCATAGCACGATGTCTCCTGTTTTGAATACACGTACTGTCTTATGAAACCCAAATTTTTTGCAGGGTGAATACCCTAAATTCCGAGAAATTTATCTAGATTTATATTGCGTCGATCCAAACAGCATTTCATTGGCTTTCGGGTCGTTTTGTATAGGTTTACGTAAATTCATTAACACCTCAACCCCGCGTTGCACGGCAGGTCTTGCAGCGATCAGATCAAACCACTTTTTCAAGTGTGGGTAATCAGCCCAGTCCATGCCCTGGTTTTCCCAATTACGCAACCAGGGGAATATGGCCATATCGGCTATGCTGTAGGCGTTACCTGCAATGAATTTAGTCGACGCTAACTGTTTGTCCATCACACCGTACAAACGTTTGGCTTCGTTGGTGTAACGGTTAACGGCGTATTCAATTTTTTCTGGTGCGTACTGTCTGAAATGGTGGTTTTGTCCCAGCATAGGACCCACGCCACCCATTTGGAACATCAGCCATTGCAAAACTTCGAACTTTGCCCGATCACCCTTCGGTAAGAACTTGCCAGTTTTAGAAGCCAAGTAAAGAAGAATAGCGCCCGACTCAAACAAACTAATGGGCTTTC